>Ga0180433_10005428_pt1 | contig 17230 bp, 15 predicted proteins | sample SS_ome_8_FD_132980 | JGI IMG/M metagenome (GOLD analysis project Ga0180433, IMG submission 132980) | Hypersaline lake sediment archaeal communities from the Salton Sea, California, USA - SS_1_D_1 metaG | ecosystem: Environmental > Aquatic > Non-marine Saline and Alkaline > Hypersaline >... | reverse complement strand
GATTTCCTAAACTGAGCGATTCTCATCTACTACGGCTTCGAGGAAACTGCTGCGTCAATCGTTTCGCGATTTCGCTCCTCCACCGTATCGGTTGGATACGATATCGTCACAAAATCACTCCAACTTCATGACTCGTATGCCTCTTCTTTGCCTCGCTACAATAACAATCGCTCAATTTAGGGATTTTTTAAATGATCCTCGGAATCTGAAACGGAAAACTGACGACTGATAACCGAAGACTGTTAATGATTGATGAATTGGGAATGGGGACCGCCGAAGGCGTGTTGCAGGTTGAAAGCTGGGGAGGACGGCCTTCTGCCGGTTTAAGGTTACAGGTTACAAGTTGCAGGTTGGGGGAGACGGCCTTCGGCCGGTTAAAAGCGAAGTCCGAAGAAGCTATGAAGAGCGAAGTCAGGTTGAAGGTTGGGGAGGACGGCCTTCGGCCGGTTGAATGTTGGAAGTTACAGATTGGGAGGAGGGGAAGATTCGGGAGTCTTGCGAAAATGAAGAGATGATATCGCGGGGGAGATGAGAATGGCGGCGGAAATGGAGAGGAGGGGAATGATCATACCGCGGTACACGAGACCCGCGGCAGTGGCGGCATGCAGAGCGAGAAAGGCGAAGATGAAAAGAGCAATGATTCTCGAGATACCTCCCTTGAAGAATCCCATCCATGCGCCGCTGATGCCAAGTATGAGAAACGGTAACAGAAATAGAGTAAACAGATACCGTGAAACACCTCTGTCATGTAATGTCCATACACCAAGAATCTGCGTTATCCTGACTCCTACAAGCTGCACATAGGCACCGGGATATCGCCTCAGGAAACAGAAAAACCGTCGGGTCAATGTTTCATTGCGTACCCACTCGGGCTCGTTTTTAAACTTCGGAAACGGGAGACAGGAATCGGGCTCCGAACCGGAAACAAACCTGCTGCGGATTGGATCGTAGAGATACCTGCTGACCTGAGGTTCTGACCATTCATACTCAGGGCCCATTTTCTGATTATTGAATTCCCAGAGATTCCTTCCCCCATTCGTGGTAAAAATGAGAGGTTCTCCAACGGTATATACGTTGCGGACTACCCACGGAGTGCACACAAGGATAGATCCGAGTAGCACGCCCGATAATGCCCGGACGGGTTTTTTCCACCACAGGATCCACACGCAAACGAAGGGCAGAAGCATCCACGCCGTAGGTCGGGCGAGGAAGGCGAGTCCTATGAAAATACCCGCGACTAAACATCGAACGAATCCCCGGTTTCCCGAAAGCAGAATCAATGGAAGAAGAAGTGTCAGGGCGGCAAGTTGATGGGTTGATATTTCAGCGGATTGATATATGCCCATGGGATGAATCGCCGTCAAAATACCCGCGATTATCGCGGCAGTTCTTCCAGCAAGAGATTTCGCGAGCATACCCGCACCGACGCATGCCATAATTCCCAGAATGATATTGAGTATTCTGAGGGTTAGAATTCCTCCACCGATTCTTAGACCAAGAGAGAGTAGAATGGGATACAGAGGAGGAAGAAAGGCGGTTGGTTGATCCGGAGGAACCACTCCCCAGATGCCGTTCACGTCGTCCCATTCTTTCAATGTACGTCGGAAGATCTCGCTTGCACCCGGCGGTATATCCAGTAGTTCTCCGGAGAGCATCAGGCCATTGCCGTCCGAGATATTACGAGCGGCGTCAATGAGTAACAGTCCTTCTCCCACCGGTTGTTTCATGGCCATGGGTAGAACCGCGAGTCGGGTCATGCCCGCAATGATGGCAATGAAGAGAAGCGGATGGTCCTCAATTACTGTTCGGATACTACCCCGCATTTCTCACCAACTTTCTGCTGCAACCCCGGAACTGCATGCGCTTTTGTCGGTATGGATCAGCATTTCGAGCCCTCGATATGCTGATCTATATCATTTGCCAGTATTACTAGCTATCAGCTGTCAGCCTTTCGGTCATCTCAAGGACTTCGTCTGTCAGCTTCGGAAAATATTAAATCCTCCTCAATCCTTCTTTTGGAAAGGAGGAAGGAAGAGAGAGAGTGCTTCACGCAAGTACATCGTCTATCAGCGTGGTTATATATCTATGGATTCTCAATGTGTGTAATCAGATCTGGAATTCTTCCATGTGATCACGGTAGAATGAAACCGCGGACTTAATACCTTCGTCGAGCGCTACGGTTGGTTCCCATTTTAAAACTTCTCGAGCCAGTGATGCATTCAGACAGATCCGTTCGACTTCTCCAAGACGCGTCGGTGCATAGATTGGCGGAATTTCGGATTCCGCATGCCGTCGTACCGTATCATAAATATCGAAGTCCGTCACTTCAGAGCCCCATCCGAGATTGTATACGCCCACAACATCGGTTTCAATACCTATTTCGCATGCTTTCACAATATCGTTGATAAAGACATAGTCACGCGTTTTTGATCCATCCCCGAAGATGGTGACCTGTTTTCCCCTGAGCATGAGCAAACTGAATATGGCCACGACTCCCGCCTCACCGTGGGGATCTTGACGCGGGCCGTAAACATTGGGAAACCGTAATGCCAGGTAAGAAAGACCATAGTTTTTATGGTATAGTTCGAGATAGTGCTCCACCGTATGTTTTGAGATGCCGTACTGACACATGGGGCTGACGGGATGTTTTTCGTCAGCAGGCATATAACTCGGCTCTCCGTATATGGCACCACCCGTTGAGGCGTAGATGATCCGTTTTGTGCCAAATTCCCGGCAGAGTTCCATGAGTTTTATTGAGCCTACAATGTTTACATCAGCGTCATAGGTGGGTTCCCGAACCGATCTTCGTACATCCATCTGGGCCGCGAGATGGAACACAATGTCAGGTCGGTGTGAATCAAATACGTCACGCAAGGCATCATCACGGATATCAAGCTCAAAAAACGTTGATTCCTTATTAAGGTTTCTGCGATGCCCGGTGGAAAAGTCATCGACGATTATGGTTTTATGATTCTTGCTCAGCATGCTGTCCTGGATGTGCGAGCCGATGAAACCCGCACCACCGGTTATAAGTACATTCACCATTGTAACCTTTCTTTGCAGTCGTCGGCGATCAGCGAACCCGTCGTCCGACAATCAATACATGGGGATGTATAAACCACTTCCATAGTGGTATTGAATGCGCTTCAAGCCCTTGTTGTTCCATAACCTCGATCCACTCTTCGGGCGTACGAAAAGAAAAAGCCGATCCCATGGTTATCCTGAACAGTCTAACCGCTAAAATTTCCTGGATGACATTAAACATCTGACGAAACCGTTGTGTGGGATCCATGGTTTTCACGAGCACCATACCTCCCGGTTCGAGAATCGAAGCTGCGTCACGGATAAATGAGACCTGATCATCAGGAGACATCAAGTAGAGAACATCGATTGCAACCAGCGCTCTACACTTTCTGAGAGGAAGTGCCGAGGCATCACCTCTGATTACGGCAGTGTCGGACGGGAGGATAGAACGGGCGCGGCGCGTAGCTCGTGAACTTGGCTCAACGCCTGCCAAATGCTGAAATCCACCTAATCGACAATACGCGAGAAAATGCCCCTGACCGCATCCAACATCGATCGTGTATCCCTGTTCCGGAATATATGCCGCAATATGCGTGATGGGGGCAGTACAAAATCTCACCCATGCACGGAAGAACGGCCAGAAACCATGACGGAGATAGCGGCGTAAGACCGAGAAGACGGTCATTCAGCACCCGGCTCCAGAAAGATTTTCCTCGATCCTCCTTTTCCATTGGGGGAGGTCCGGAGCACAGACGAGGGATCGCTACATGGTCGCATTGATCCGCGAACACCGAAGATCACCGGCGGTTTTTTCCCCATGCATATTCACACAGTTCGATGAGTATGCCCCAAATGACCCGCGGTGAAGCGAGGGTCGAACAACCCCAGACCCGTGAGCGATACCGGACGCCCAGACTTCGTATTGTGCAGCCTGTTTTTCGGGCTTCCGCGAGAAGTTCAACGTCTATGAAAGATCCTCTGGAACGAAGTTCGATTGATTCGTATACGGATTTACGAAACAGTTTAAAGGAGAAGTTGACGTCGGGTACGGGGATTCGGAATAGATAACGAACCAGACGGTTGTACACGGCTGAGTAAATATACCGCAGCGGTCCTTCGTCGCGATTGAGGCGGAATCCGGTAATGAAATCCGCCTCATTCATGAGAGGTAACGCCCTGACAAGATCCTTCATGTAAATCGGCAGGTCAGAGTCGGTGTAGAAGAGGAATTCACCCCGGGCATTATTGAAACCGTTCCTGAGCGTTCCGCCCAATCCGAGATTTTTTTCGTTTGTTATAAGCCGGATTACGGGATATTTCAAAGAGAGGTCGGATGCCATGGCGTTCGTTCCGTCGGTCGAGCCGTCATCAACAACGATTATTTCGAATTTATGATCAGTATTTTCCAGCGCTTCGATGCACTCCATGATCGCAGCCTCAATATTGCCCTCTTCATTATAGGCCGGCATGACTACCGATACGCTTCCGGTTCCAAGATATTCTGACATATTTTTCCTCAATAATATCCGGTCGAGAAATACGTACGGAGTGACCGTATGTATTCACGTAATGAGAGTGAATAGCGCATCTCCCGATGCTTCACTGCGTACCCTTTCCAGAGTTTGTCCAGGAGACCGTAGATCGGATTGAGAGGTAATCGAACAAGAAGAGGAAGCATGATACGAATCAGGCTGAACTCGATAGCAAGCGGAAAAAGCATACGAAGCCGTTCCATATGTTTCCGCCGGGGAATTTCCAGTATTGTCGTGTCAAAAAAGGAACCATGGTCAAATTGATCATTACCGCATGATAAAAGACCCCGGGACCGGGCATACTCCCCGATTTCAGTTCTCGGATAGGGCTGCAGAAGAGTTGCAAAGGCGTATCCGGGACGACATTCAACATTCAGTTTTAATGTTTCCAACGCCTGTTCGAACGTTTCACCAGGACTGCCCAGTATGTTTTGCGTCACCAATACAATACCCGCCTCCCGCACAAGACGTGTGGCATTCAGTATTTGCTTTCGGCTCATACCTCGTTTCAGGATGGCATTTCGTATATGATCATCGGCGGATTCGATTGCCATTTTTATACTGATGCATCCCGCGGAAGCCAGGGATACCACGATTTCTTCATCAACAAGGTTTGCCCGCAGATGACAGTGAAACGGAATGCCGATTTCTCGCTCGTACCGGTCGCAGAACTCGAGTATCCATGGACGGTCGAGAATGAAAATATCGTCCTGAAAAACCACCAGTTCAACAGGATAGTTTTGTTTCAGGTGCCGCAGCTCAGCAAGAACATTCTCCACTGATCTTCGTCGAATGAGACAATCATCAAATGCATACAGTTCGTTGTATGCATGATTGAAACAGTAGGAACAGCGATACGGGCATCCCCGGGCAGCCATGACAAACGGTGTCTTGAAATGCATGTATCGTTCATACGGATGCCAGAGTGAGCGGTCGGGGAACGGAATATCATCCAGATTGCTGATACGGGGCCTGAGCGGATTCCGGTGAATGGTATTCCCATCCCGAACCCAGAAGTTTTCGACAGATGTATGATTTCTGCCGTCGGAAAGAGCATCCGCGAATTCTACGAACGCCTCTTCACCCTCACCGCGACATACGGCGTCGAGGTATGGATGTTGCTCGATATCTTCGGGGAAAAACGTGGGATGTGCACCGCCCATTACGGTGATGATTTCGGGGCGCTTCCGTTTGACGCGTTCCGCTACCGAGAGGTATCGGTTGTGATATCCCGTGGTCGCGGTGAATCCGACGAGATCCGCATCTATTTCAGCGGCGAGAGAAGGGATGTCGTCATACAGCAATGTGCCGATACGAACTGAATGACCGGCGGATTTCGCGACCGCTCCCAGATAGCCGATACCGAGCGGCATTGTAAGGCAATCATGTACAACGAAGAGTATATTCATACCCGACGTGCTTTCATGAGTGTTCGCCGGATTCCAGTGGGAGACGTCAACATCCTGAATACATGCGGCCATCTCCTCGGATGCAGATAGAACCGATAATAGGCCAGCTTTTTCTGTCGTTCGATCCACTCCTTGGATACACCGTGGAGATTTTCGAACACGCTCTTGTGAAAACAATCGAAATCCGCGAAATCCGCGGTTACATGTTCCTTCCATTTATTGTACATGATGGTTTCCGGAAATGGCGTGGCGATGTCGAATACTGCGTCGTCGATGTCGAGATTTGTCGCGTATTTCACGGTTTTTAGCATATCGTCTCTGGTCTCGATGGGCACTCCGAGAATGAAATATCCCTGAACTTTGAGGCCGATTTTTCTGCTCCATCGCACGACGTTATTCACCTGCTCGATAGTAATCTGTTTTTGATACGCAACATCGAGAACTTCCTGTACCGCGGACTCTATGCCTATATTGACTTTCCTGAGACCCGCCCTGCTCATGGCCATGAGAAAATCCTCATCAACGAGATCCGCGCGAATGTTACAGCACCATATCAGGTTTAGATTTCTGATAGCATCGCATACCTCGAGAACCCAGGATTTATCGAGAACAAAGGTCGAATCTTCGAACATGAAGCCCTGTATATTGTAGTCTCGTTTCAGCGTTTCCAGTTCAGCGGCAATATTCTCCGGAGATCGTTTTCTGGTTCGCTTGCCGAAGAGCAATGAGAGGGTTGGTTGACAGAAACTGCATTTAAACGGACACCCTCTACTCGCCATGATTCCGGTTCCCCGAATCCGGGGCGATATGGCATCAAGGGAATACCAGTAGCGGATGTATTCATCCATATCGAGAAGATCTCGCGCGGGAAAGGGTAGAGTATTGAGGTCCTCTATGGGTATGGCGTTTCCACTGGACGATATTCCGGTTTCATCACGGTATACGAGCCCCGGCAGATCTCTTCGAAAGGGATCTTCCGCAAGGGACGGCAGGATATGTTCAGCCTCGCCTCTGAGAACGATATCCACGTCTCGATTCTCCGCGGATTCAACGGGCATGACCGTAGCATGAGCCCCGCCCCATATAACCGTTGTTTTCGGAGAGATGGATTTGACGATACGACTGACCACCTTCGCCATTCGAATATGTGGCGTGACAACTGATACACCTACCATTGAATAATCGCGTGAACGGAGCAACCGTTCGAGGTGAAGTTCGGGCTTACGAAGGTGGGACAGGTCGACCAGCGTGACATCGTGACCAGCCTCACGGCACGCAGCACCCGCATAGGCGATTCCCAGCGGTAGTTGACCGTTCTTATATCTCGTCTCGGGAAATACGAGTAGAATATCCGCCATATCAGCCGTAACGCAGTTCGCGCCACAAGGAGACTATTTCTTTGAATATCATGAGGGGAACCGAGGGACGGACAAGACCCAGTGATCGCGTCCCTCTGAACTCGTAACTCACGCTTCCCAGGGTTCGGTGAAAGTGTCTGACGGGTAGCTCCACGATTCTAGCGCCACGACGTTTGGCTTTAAGGAGCAGTTCAGCGTCTCCGAGTCCTGTATCCGCATGGAGACGAAAACTCTGTAGAAGTTCCCGCGTGCCAAGTTTGAATGAGCAATCGATATCCTTTACCGAAAGACCGAAGAGACACCGGATAAGGAGATTATAGACCCGAGCGACAAAAAGCCGAAACGGCGGATCCTGCCTGTTGATCCGGTATCCAACAACAAGATCAGCCTGGTCCATATGAGGTAGAAAACGTGCGAGTTCATCCACATCGAACTGGTTATCCGCATCAGTATAGAATATCAGATCCATGCGGGATGCCTCTATACCCGAGCGCATGGCTGCCCCGAACCCTGTATTCCTCTCGTGGTGGACAACGCGAATACGTTCGTCTTTTTCATGGAGTTCATCGGCCAATTGGGATGTCCCGTCACTGGATCCGTCATCAACGATGATCATCTCCCACTCGGATGCGACTTTCTCTAGTACGACCTGCATTTTTTCAATAATTATGGGTATGTTATCGTGTTCATTATAGGCCGGAAAAAAAGCGGATATGGATTTCTTGCCGCCATCGTGTACGCGTTCGTCCACGTCACTACCTCCACCTGCATGAGAATCACTGTCTGCGCCCTGACGTTCCGGTATCGTGGCATTCATGATCATACGGCCCTCGCATGAATACGCATCTGATCCCTCGGATCAATGGTAAGTTCCAGAGATTCGGGGATGATTCGCGAAAGCGCGGTTCTGGCGAATGTGAAGGGGAGCCATTCCACGAGAAGTCGTGCACTCATCAATTTAGGATGTGTTTTAATCTCAATAATCGTGAAACCGCTTCGCTCTAAAATATTCACCATACCTTGTTTCGTCGGGTAGTGGAGGTGGAGCTCGAGAATCGACCACCACCGTTCCCCTAAAAGCCGTGCTATATGCGATCCGCGATCCGGAACGACAAGTGAAATGACGCCGCCCTGCACCACATGTTTTCGCAAGGATCGAAGAGTCTCGAGCGGATCAATGACGTGTTCGAGTACATCCCATGCAATGACAAGATCGAATTTCTCCTCCGGGGCGAGGCATTCAATACCGCCCGATCGGACATCGAATCCCCTGGCCAGACAGTGTTGAACCTGTTCTTTTCCGAGTTCGAGCCCAACGGTCTTGAAACCCCGTTTTTCGGCAGCTTCGAGCATGAGACCGTAGGAACAACCGAAATCCAGGAGCGTCGAGACGTCTTCATCGTGAAACACCTGCAGGTCTTCAAGTTCGCGTTTGAACTGAGCCATTCTGGTTGCGGCGTCTTCGAGATACGTTTGCTCGGTCAGTTCCCGATAGAGAGCATGGAGTTCCGCGGCGGATGGGAGGGGGTGCTGAAGACCCCAACCGCAGCTCGGACACGTGAAGAGAGGTCCGTGAGGATTGGGAATGCCGATACGTCGTGCGCCATAACACGCGGTTCTTGTATTCGACCGTCGCGGTTTGAGCCATACCGTGGGCTCTATCTCTCCGCATGCGGGACAATCTATGAGAGTGGTCATGATCGCATACATCCAAGGAGTGTACATGCAGGCACAGAGAAGGCAGGCCAATAAAACGCGTCAAAAACGCCAGCCATGAATATCACGATAACCGCGGTGAGATGCCATCCTGAAAATGCTTTTCTGTATGAATCTTTGGCAGGGCGTTGAGGATTGTAGCCGAAGAGCGAAATCAACCACAGAACCCACGCGGATAATCCAACGAGACCGCCCTCCACGGCTATGCGGGCATATGAGGAATCGGGAGTTGTGTAAGACCGGAGTATCGCTCTGTCAGGACCGAATCGTCTCACCGCATGTTTATAGTTTCCCCAGCCTACGCCCTGTAACGGCTTATGTGCAATGGTGGTTGCGGCTACACGTACACCATCTGCTCGTTTCGCGATGTGAAGATCTCTGAAGATACCCTGGCTTTCATCCGTTTGCGTAAGGAGTATCACTATACCAAGGAATGTTCCTGCCATTATGATTGCATTCGTTCGTCGTGTATTCCGTCTGAGCAGCGATGCAGAGAGTATGAGGAAAACCATGATAATCGCGGATCGTGATTGCGTCATCGTAATGATGAATACCAGTATGACGATAAAGGGGATCCGAATATACGTATTCCTCGGGAACTCGCGTAGTGTTGATATGGCTATCAATGCACACGACGCGAGTACGAGCGGGTGAACGAATCCACCGGAGATGCGACCCTCAGCTGCAATATCCTGATATGTGCGCCCGATGGTCGCCATGAGTGATCCGTAGAGCGCATCATGGGACAAGAACGATGAAATCGCGATCCACATTCCCGAGAAAGCGATTGTACCAACTATGAAAACGATACTTGTCCGCCGTTGATCAGTCGATGATAAACCATAGGCTGCGAGGAAGGCCAGCGGTCCTCCGAGAAGTATCGGGAGTGTTTCTGATCCCGCACCTTCGGCAACACGATACCCGTGAACTATTGAAATGAGGATGCAGACAACCGCCGATCTCACGATCCATGAACTGTTCTGCCTGATGATCGTATATAAGGATAATATCGCAAGAACGAATATATACAGAGGAATGGGAATACCCGCGAGGGTAATGCGTGCCTGAATGCAGCCAAACGGTAACAGTATGGGTGTGATGGCACAGGTGGTGATGAGGAGATACCTGATATCCGGAAATACGGAGCTTCTGAATATGAATGCGCCTATTACTATGATGACGAAGAGTATGCCGAATGAGATTGCTTGAACCCTGTCGGAGTCTATCATCCACGACCATGGAGCCCGCAGCAGAGGAAACGAAATCCAATCGAGCTGAAAAAGCGCGGGATGATCAACCGGAGAGAATGAAACTGATCGGATATTCCCGTGCCACTCCGAATGGGCATAGAGCGGTATGAGAAGCTGGTTCCACGTGCCTAGCGGGTGGGTTCGCATCACCATGGTACCGCCGACGGTTTCGTCGCTGGTTTCCCACGAGAGTAGTGAATTTCCCACTCCCGAATCCACCTGGTACTGTATGAACGCCACGGGATGATGTGCCGTGTCGATACTCCGTAACTGGTCCGTGATAACGAATTTTCCGGTTCCATCCGTTCTGTAACGACCGGGTTCGTCTTCAGAGCATTCATCAACAGGGAAAATACCTCGTGTACTCCACGACCCGGGATGATGGTCTTTGTGCCGGAACATCCATATCAGGCCATCATGTTTCGAACTCGTATCTCGTCCCGCCGTTTCACAACCGGCATGTATTCGAAATGCCACAAATGAAGGTTTTTGGGGTGAAACAATTCGTAGATCGGACGGGAGGATTCGGTGAACAGCTGATATCAATACACTGATCCCATCTCTATGTCTGGTTATGTACGTGACGTGGGGTCCGATACCTTCCACCCGCGGTGTTGAAACCTCGCGATCGCGCCATGCCAGTTCTACGGCGTGATAAGAAAATGATTCACTTGCAACGGGTCTCACTGTCCACAGGCGATCCGATCCGGCCGTAATCTCGCTCTGACGTACCGTACCGATACCAGCCTCCCGAATAAGAAGGAATACGAGAATACGACACAGGATTGTGGTCATTGGAGTATGTTTTCATACAGCGCGGCGAATCTGTCCGCAATGCGGTCCCAAGAAAACCGCTGTCGGATGGTTTCCAATCCGTTCCGGGCAATGAGATCCGCCTTGTGTTCGTCCTCGCAGATACCGTATATCGCGTCAGCGAGGGAAGCCGGATCTCCCGGCGGAACGAGTATACCGTTTCGGTCGTGCGTAATAGTATCCAGTATTCCTCCGACACCAGATGCAACCACCGGTATTCTTGACGCCATGGCTTCGAGTACAACGATTCCCTGACCTTCCGTATCTCCGCTTGAAAGTACAACAGAAGGGACCGAAACAACCTGACTGCTCCGATAAAACCTGGGTAGTTCATTCTGGTTGATCTTACCCGCGAAATGAACTATTCCTTCAAGATTACGTTCCGCTACGCGTGCTCGAAGCGATTCCTCCTGAGGGCCGAATCCGCACAGTAGAAGACGATAATCCGGAGATTTCGAGACGAGAGATGCGCATGCATCAATGAGATGAAGGAATCCTTTTTTGGGTGCAAAACGACCAACGCCCAGTATCGTTCGACCGCGGAGGTCGAATCGTCGAACGATTTCTTCATCCGGCAATCCGGGGTGAAATCTGCTGAGATCAACACCCATGGGAACGAGAGACACCGTGCTGTCTTTATACAACTTCAGGACGGCTTCAACGGTTGCATTGCTGTTTACCGTACACAGGAGCGCTTTTCTCAGAGCATAAGTGGCGAATGGGCGAATTACCGGATTCCTCATGGCGAAGACATCACCCGCATGCGCGGTGAGAATGACCGGGATGTGTTTCATCCTGCCGATAACAGTAGCAAAGAAACCCTGGGGAACAATCCAATGAGCATGTATGAGATCCCATGAATCCTGTTCCACTGATTTCAGAATCGCATTCCACTGGCGAAGCAGGAACACGGGTAACTGAAGTCGAGCTCGCCAATACCGTTTCAGATTCGGCAGTGCGCCGCCGTTGTAACATATCTTCTGCATGGAATGGGGCCAGGCATATGAGAATCTACGAACGTCTACATTCCCCAGGCGTTCGCGAAACAATGAACCACTCGAATGAGGAGCGAGAACCGTTATGGAGAATCCGCGCTGTGCCAATAAATCAGAGAGGTAATACACGAATGCGGGTTCGGTATCGTCTTTCCATCGAGGAAATGTGGTTGCCAGGACCAGAATGCGTTTACTCATATATACTGTCGCTTGTGGAGTATGAACCCAAATCCGGATACATGGTCATAACCGTGCATCAACATGCTTTTTCAGCCAGGAACCGACCATGGCGTGATCCACGGTTTCAGGTAGCGGATCGAGACCATGATACGAGATCGGAGAGTCAAGCTCAGGGTTGGGATCATATCCATGCATCCCTTTCGGGGGTGCGGCAGAGAAAAAATCAGGCCAGATGACCCAACCGGGCGGAGCGACACAGCAGATATCACCGAATTCAGGAGAATCGGGGTTCAATCCCACCGCCTCTCTTCTTACCCTATCCATACATTGTAGCCCGGATATTTCCCGGCACAGTTTCTCGAAGTGTGGAATGTCCTCCCGTTGCCGGACCCAGAGTCTGAGAATCGTCGAATCGATGAAGAAATGACGAAGCTTCCCATCGTCAAACGCCTTCCATATCCAGTTTGGAGGCAAAACTGTTTTATCCACCGTCATGAAACCATGGTCGGAAAGACACACCCAATCCAATGTCGATACCGCATGGTGTAATGCGGAGCGCATGCCATGAAGTCGTCTCCATGTTATCCTGAGGCACGATCGTGCCTCAGGGCTGTCGGGACCGTATCTATGACATATACCATCGAGATCACCGAGCTTGATGAAGTAAAAATCCTTTACGCCTTTATTTAGAGATCGGTAGAACAGCCGCTCCACTTTCATATCCGATGCACCGAAGAATCCGAGACGTGGCGGGGCGAGATAGAGCCACGTCCGTCCTTTCTTCCTGAGGATATCGAAGAGGGATTCATACCCGGAGTATGCATCAATTTCATCGGCTGCATACGGTTGAGTGAACGCCGTTGAAACGAGGATATTCGGCGGTATCAGACTGGATCGTGCCGGTATCGGACGACCGGATATCGCTGCATACCGATACATGAGAAATCCAAGGTATCGCCGGTATTTCCGCGGACATGCTTTCCAGAACGATTGCAGCATGGGTACCCGCCGCAGAGACCGGAACGGGCTGTTGTCAGAGTATCGGTAATCGGTCCATTGTTCATGTTCCGCCAGGGGTTGTCCCGTAAATAAACCGGTCTCCACATGACGGAAACCGAGCGTAGACCGAATCCTCGTTCGCGAAGGTGCATCGTTGTATCTGAGCCCGTCGATGAGAAATACGACAACAGAGGTTTTCTTCATCGTAATGATCTCTTGTGGCGTTTTCCCCGAGCCATGGACTTATACAATGAGATAATCCGTATCCTCATATCCGATCGATCCGCGGTATCTATTCCCGTATGAGTCGTAAGCCATTGACCTATATCGCGGGGAATGGAGGAACGATCATGGAATTCGATCCAGAGCCACGCCGCAGCGTACACACGAATCATGGGATGCACGGTACTGACTCGTCCCGTACGCAGATTCGCAAAGAAGGAGTAGAGAAGAACGAGTCCGTTTGTCATGGTGGGAGTTGGATTGATACCGCGCGATTTGAACCAGGATTCGGCATATGGGAAGAAAAAGCCACGTTTTGCATTCCGGTAATATCGCTTATACCCGTCCGGCTTACCGCCGGGAGAGTAGTCAAGTATATCCGCGGAAAGAATATCCGCATATACGAGTAGATCCTGAGCCGCCTGTTTCCATATGGTCCGGGGATTTGTGGTCAAAGACATGTCGGGATGTCTTTTTATTTCCAGGGCTTTGACGACTTTGTCGGAAAAAGAACCTAAAACGGGGTGCAACGGTCGATGCCGTTCGATCTCGCGTATTACCTCGAGCCTGGCTTTGTAGCCCGGTACCCATTGATGGAGCTGCAGAAGTATGGCCGCAGCCGTATCAAGGATAATCTTTGCCGCATGATACCGTATCGTGAATGCCATGGTCGAGGGAATTTCCTGTTCCTGTTCTATCCATGGTCCCCACTGTTCCATCATACCGATGAATTTGTTCAATACCGCTCTGAGGCCGCTTACCGCGGGAATTGAACCGATATCAATGGGAATTATTTTCCGTAACTCCTCACCCCACACGACCCTGCTGGCGAGTTTTAATTCAGCATTGCTTATATCGTTGGGAAGATGCGCCAATGCACCTTCAGGGATTATCTCCAGTGTAATACGGAAACGACCGGGTGACGGTTCTTCCTCGGAGTATGGTTCTGTTCCGATGATCTCGTATGCATCACGGATAATCGTATCCCGAATCCCGAGTGCCGAGGTAACGGCCGAGTTCCGTATCACGGCAAAGAAATCGAAATCCTTGAACGGCTTTTCCACGCCATTTATCAGTATAGTGGAACCCTCATCTCGTCCAAACGATCCGCCGAGTATGAGACATCTGATGCCTGGGAGATTTTGTGAAACCAGATCCGCAATTCCGGCAATCATAGCCTCTATCGGCTGAGAATCGTGTTCAGCGGGGAAATCGTGGTTCATGAATACGGAGCGTATCCTATAAGCCCCGTTTCAAGGCAAATTTAGTGCCCCTCATGATACCAAGAGATTCAGCCGCCGATCCATTCCTCACGGCGATTTCCAGGTATCCGCTGGAACCAATGAGTGCCACGGGTTCATGCTCGGCAACTTGTCCGTAATACTTCTTCAGGGGGACGACGGTAGCGTCATCGAGCTCGACATGCCAGGAGGAAATGGGGGAAATATCCTGTTGATCCGGGGTGATATTCGATATGCAGTTGCCAAAATGATCTATATAGATGATGCTTCCCGTCAATCTGTCGGGGGTGTGTTGTTCAACCGCGGGTATGGAAAGGGTTTTTAGTGATCGAATGAGTGAACCGAATTCTCGAATGGGGATGCCGTTTGCCATGTGGGCGGCAACGGGAGCGAAAATATCTCTGCCGTGGAATGTCTGACTCTGATCAGGCAGGTGATAGACGCGGTTCTCGAGTTTGACAATCTGTGGGGGAGGATCTCCACCCGCAAGAAACCAGAACAATCCATTGTCAGGTCCAACCCAGTACTGTTGCTCGGTGTGAACCGCAACGGGGTTTCTTTTTCCACCGACCCCGGGATCAATAACCGCCAGATGAATCGTACCGCGCGGAAAGTATCTCATAGCAGAGCGGAGGACGATTGAACCCCGTAATACATCTCCCTGGGGAATAGTATGTGTGAGGTCGATAAGGCGTGCTTTCGGTGCAATGCGGAGTATAACGCCCTTCATTATGCCAACATAGGGGTCATGAACACCGAAGTCGGTTGTTATGGTGATCAGGGGAAATAGATCGGAAACAGTCATGAGCTGGCATTCTCCTTTGTTGCCGGTTTGAACCAGATGATATACCCACGCTCAGGCTGAATCGGATCAATCAAATGTTTCTCTTCCACCGTAAGATCATTGGGCGGTCGCCCACAATCCATGTTTTGTTTTGCCATGGCAGCGAGGGGTGCACTCATGAGAATCGATTTCCCCGACTGGTCAGCGAGGCACCAGTAGTCTGAACTCTTTCCGGCCAATAGTTGCAGACGCCTCCAGTGGATACGTACTCGGTTTGACTTGAGTTCATCGGTCTTTCTGAAATATTCGCGAACATCATTCAGCGTCGCGGACATGGTATTGAGTTCGCTATAGGGGTAGGTGGGTATGATCTGATCGATGTCCCCTTTGCTCATTCTTTGCATGACCTTATTAAATCGGGTTAACGGGATGTATAATTTTCGTGGAAAATAGAGGATCCATGCTACCAATGCCGTGATACTTGCAAACAGGACCGCTAGGAGATTCCGCTGACCCCGGGAAACGAGGATGCTTACTACGCGGAAGTCGTTGTCAATCTCCTCGCGAGCCCAGCTGATGATGTCTTCTCCGGTTTTTGAAAGGTTTCTATGAAACTCATCCAACTCCAGTTCAATATGGGCGATTTGGCTGTCTTCCGATGGTAAATCAATGAGTAGAGAATCGAGATCTATACTGAGCAAGCGCAGCTCCACCTCGCTCAATAAACTATCCCTGATCGTCGATTCATCAGCCCGAGACGTTGTTTTCAAGAGATCATCGAGTTCATTTCTGTACTGCGAGAGTTTTTTCCCGGCATGCCGTCGTAGTCGGTCGATCTTGGGAACCGATGCCGGAAGAGATGCAATGAGTGAATCAAGGCTTCGTGTATAGCCTCCGTACAGTTCCCGCGCATGTACGGCGATACTGTCGTCGGGTCCCATGAGTACCGACAGGGAGTCAATGGTATGACCTACATTCATGCTGCAGTCTGCCATGGCTTCTATGTACGTGGAGTCCCGATATAAGATTAAGTTGCGTTCCGCGCGTTTTGCCTGTGCCAGGAAGAAAACAAGCTGTCGTCCTGCGTCTTCCTGCCGGAAATGGGATTGCACGAGCGTATCCACCGTATGCCTAAGCCGGTTGAGATTGTTTAATGACAGAAGAGCAAGCGGTACCATGAACAGGGCTGCCACCACCAGGCCCATTGACATCCGGGATCGCAGCGATGGAGATGTGGTCATTGCGCTTTTCCGCCTACATTGCGCAGTTGATAGTACTTGAGGGGAACGATATGGAACTCATGTATATCCTGCTACATTTCCTGGTCGAAGTACTAAACAACAGGCGGAAGTTCATCAGTAAGGGTTCCTAAAGTTGTCACGGAATCCGGTTTCCCAACCACGAGTAATCTATCACCGGAAATGATTTCCTGATCCGGACCCGGTGATGGTAATAACTCGAAATCATTTACAACCGTCCCGTCCTCACCCGTTCGAACAACCGGCCTGTGGATGCCTATGATCAGCAGACCAAAACGCTGACGAAACCGTAGTTGTCCTACGCTCCGTCCCCACAGTGTCTTTGGCGCCTGTACCTCCGCAACTTGAAATCCTTCCGCTAGCTCGGCTTTTATTACTACCTCGAGTGACAGAAGTGATCGGGCAAGTTCTTCAGCTGCATCGTTCTCGGGATCGATAACCCGGCTCG
>Ga0180433_10005426_pt1 | contig 17232 bp, 22 predicted proteins | sample SS_ome_8_FD_132980 | JGI IMG/M metagenome (GOLD analysis project Ga0180433, IMG submission 132980) | Hypersaline lake sediment archaeal communities from the Salton Sea, California, USA - SS_1_D_1 metaG | ecosystem: Environmental > Aquatic > Non-marine Saline and Alkaline > Hypersaline >... | reverse complement strand
TTCGCACTGGACCGTATATGGTGCCCGAGCCACATCGCCCGGCACCACTTCAATCACCTGGCCTTCTTCCGATTCGTTGTGGTCTTTAATCGTCTGGATTTCCTCGAATCCAGGCTCCATTGGCACATAGTCGGCGTAGTTGCGTGCGTGGCAAATCTCGCACTCCCACACGAATGCGTCTTCTAGGTTGACCACCGAATCGTATGGCACGCTGTCGGACGCCCTGAGCCATTGCTTGATCTTTTTCCACATCGCATTGGCTCTCTATTCCTTGGTTCTGACTGGCAACACCGCGTGCTTATCTCGCTCGTTTCGCGGCCTGTAAAATTCTAGCCACACACCGCCCAGCGGTCGCGGTCCTCGCCCTTTCTCGACATGGAATCCGCCGAATCCGTCTTGGTACTCTTCCTTGTAGGATGGCGTTCGTACGTGCCAGCGAGGCTTATGTTCGACATTGTGAGACTCGTTTAACACGGCACAGCGAGTGTCGAAAATCTCAGTGTTATGAACGTGCTGTGCCCAAAGAATATCGTACTCGACCTGAACCGCGTATCGGTTAAAATCGATTTTTCCCATCGTGACTGGACCGCCGCCGCCAAATCCGTGGTGATAATGCAGATTGATTTTTGATTGCCAACGAGGGTTGCCGTCCGGTTTGCTGAGGTTCCTAGCAAACATGAATTTGACCCAGCCAGCATACCCGCCAGCTTCGCACACACCTCCGCGATCTTTAAGCGTTTGGACGAGTCTTTCGGTCAGGTCCGTTTCATGGTGAGACAAAATCGACGTTTCGTGATTGCCTCGGCAGATTAGCCTAATGATCGACTTGTAAGGCTCCAGGTAGTCCGCAGCGGTCTTTACCAATGCGTCCAAGTATGATCCCGTTTGATGCTCGGGTAGCAGGTCGTTTTTATTCGACCTTTTATCCCACTTCCCTTGCATGGCACAGAAGAAGTCACCGCCTATCAGCACAGGTGCATTCTTGGTTAACGCTTCGTCGAGATGATGCGTCAACAACTCTCGGTCGCACTTTGGATTATCCCAATGGGCATCACCGATTAGCAGGATTGATGTTGGATCGTCGCTGCGACCTTTTCCGACCCAACGCATTAAAAGAACGTTGCGACTAGCCTGTTCCGTCTGCCATTGAGTTTCCATTACTCCCACCACTCCACATAGGAGGATCGTGCGGACATTCTGCGTCTGGATTGCTATACAGCCAGGAAATCTTCCCGGCTCGTTTCTGTCCTTTTCGCTTGCCGATTGCGATCACAAGTTGGCAAGCGTCGTTTGCTTCGTCGTATTGGCCGCATTGGTTGGAGCGGCATATTTCGGCTTTGCGGTATCCTCGGGTGTCGGGTGGTGGAGCGTAATCAGTTGATAGGCTGATAAGCTTTCCGCCGCACAACCTGCAAACCCGCCTTGATGTAGACGAAGTAAAACGATGGGGTGTACTGCAATCTTCACAAACCATTAAACACCGAACTAAAGCTGTAATTGTGGGTTATTGATTGCTGCGGGTTGCCATCAAGCGGACAATAATTAACCGTCTTTGAAAGGTTTAGTGTCCCGCCAACACATTCGTCATAACTTGTAAAGTTTGCGGTAAAGTTTCTGAATCCTAAACTCATTGCAGGTATGTCAACAGTTGCCGAAAAACCTGTTTGCGTAACGCTAAGTGTATAATTTCTTGTTGCAACTGATGAAACGGGGAGCGTACCACTGGCACACCCGGTTCCAATCCCCCATTCTCTCGTAGTGACCGATAGCGTTCCGACTTCTACATAATCATTGACCCCGCACACGCCATCAGTGGAAAGCACATAAACACCATTTGCGAACGAAAAATCCCATTCGTAAACTACGTCACTTCCAGCTGTATCTGATACGCGATAATTCGAAGGCAATCCGGTTATAGTTTGCGTCCATTCTGCATCTGCAAAGGGACCACCAGGATTGTCTGGACAAAAATTACAGCCACCACCACAGCAAACACAATCATCCGCCGTCGAACCGCTAGGAATCACCTGAACCTGATTGCTGCGGAACTGCATCACGCCGCTGTTAAAAAGCACTCGACTCATGTTGTGCAGTCCTCGCCGGTGTGCCAGGTTGTCCAGCCACAGTTGCGACGCAATTGCAGTGCAGTCGTCGATACTTGCAGGTCGGTGACTGACGGTGGGTCAATGACTTGTTGGCCGCCGATTGACCGAGTAATTGCGTAGCAAGAACCTGGCACAGCAACCTCGGCAATGTTGTAAGCAGTTATCGTGGTCGAAGTGGTCGTAATGGTCCCGCTGGATAATGTGCAAATAGTTACAGTGCCACTGCCTGCGGTAGTTCCTGACCTTGCAGTTACACCGCTGCCAGTATGCACCAGATACCCAATTCTATCGCCTCCCAAAAGACCATCATGCAACGGAGCACGAAAGTCACGCTGGCCTAAGCTGCCGACCAGCTCAGTCGCCTGCTCCTTGTTGAATCCGTAGACGATCTCGTCTTCAATCGGCATAACCTTCTACCACTAGCGTTGAGGTGGCAGATGCAGTTTTCGCCACGTACGTTGTCGCTGTTACCAGTTTGACCGCGTAGCCCGTCGATGGTGGCACCACAAATGCGTCATTCGTGCCAATCGCGACGATGACCGATTGGCTGGTTCCGATGTTTTCAAAATACGTAAAACCTTTGGCCGTCAGCCCGGTAAGATCAATCGATGCCGTCGTCGTCGAACAATCGACAGTCAAGCTGACCTTTTCCTTGTTGGTCTGGTCGACCGTAAATTGTTTTTGATGCGTCAGAGGTGGCAACGCTCCGCTGACGCTGTTGATTCGCAACTGCGACTGAACCGTTATTTCGTTAGCCATTTTGCACCCTTAGAAAATCGAAGCTAATGGCCTCGTATTTGTCGAACTCAAGAATTGATGCGGTAGTTGCCGATGCCCCCGATCCGTTAAGGTTGCCGATGATTCGGCTGCCGTCCGCAGAGACAAAATCTTTGCGATCGCTGCCGTCAAGATACCAGGGACCAATATCGGCGACTTTGAATTGCCAAGTGTCAGGCTTATAGGTCATTGAGTATGCGACACGCCAAACGCGATAGCCGTAGTAGTAACCAATACTGGCCTTTCTAACTTGCAATCGCAAAGTTTTTGCCGCACGTCCTTGGAACGTCGCACTGTTAACTGTTTCGTTCCGATCTGCAATTTCGTCAATGTCCGTTGATGTTGCCTCGAACTGCTCGAAATCGTATTTAATGAGCGTGCGAGTCAGTGGGATGCCATTCGGGAAAACGTAGTTCGCCGAGTTGTCGAACGGATCTCCGTTGGCGTCGGTAAAGCTCACTTCGGTGAACGTCTCAAAGCCTAGTTCGGCAATTGGTGTCCAAGCTGTTGGTACGCCGCTCTGACTTTCGTCCGCTCCGCTGGTGTCTTCCTCAATGTCGCTCGAAAAAGTTGCCTGCACATCCCAGATCAATGGGTTTTGGTCCCGGCGATTTGCCTCCACCGAATTACAGACGGAAAAGCCGCCGCCGCCGATGGTGACGTTTACTTTTGGAACGGCACTGCTGGACAGCACTTGATACCGTGTCGTGTTTACGTCGTCGGTTTGCACGATGTAGGAATACGATTCCTCGTACACCAGCCGCTTGCCGTTCTTGCGAACGCTGGCCTGTCCGTCTCGTTTTTGTCCTAATAAAGTGATAGCCATCAGGGAATAATCCTTTTCATAATTCCCATCTCTTGCAGCCGCCGATTGGTTTCCTTAGTGGCTGCGAGTTGAGCGGCTTGCAGTAATCGCTGCTCTTCCATTTTTTGGATTTGTGCGTCAACCTCTTGGTTAAATCCATCGGCAACCATCTTTGTAAACTCGGCCGAGCCTACTTCGATCGCCGAGGCCTGCGGCATTGCATCGCGTGCCAAAGATTGCTTGAGGATCTTGTTCCGTTCTTTGAAGAACGTTTTCTGGTCGATTGCGTTGATCCTTAACAGCATTTGCAGTTCACCTAACTGCTTGCTGACCGCCAACACTGGATTGTTCTTTTCCATCAACTCGCGACCTTTTTTCATCGCGTCTTCCAGCAGTCGCTTGCGGTTTTCTGCGTCCGCTTTCATTCGCTGCATTTGCTGTTCACGTGCTTGGTTTTGTCTTTCGATCAATTCAAGCTCGCGATGCATAAATGAAATTTTTTCGACCTGTGCAATCGAAAAGCCCTGCTGAAACATTTGCTGGCGTCGATAAGCTTCCTCGCCAAGCGTCAACTGTTGGATTTGCTTATTGAGGCTCGCTTCCATTGCGTGGAACGACTTTTCGTTTTTGCTTAACTGTCGGCCTTGTCGCTCCGTTCCAGACGCAGCCTTGCCTTGCTTGTCTGCCAATTCCTCAGTCTGTTCTTGAGCTTCGGTAATCGACTCTGTGTACGCATCGAACGCACTGCCTACGCCATAGACCGCGGCCGCCGCAATCCCAGCACTCACCACGATGGTTGCCCAGCCTTTCGGACCTGTAAAAGCCAGTGCAGTAATTTGAGCAGCCGTCATCGCGCGGATCGCGGTGATAATCCCGCTGATTGCTGCGATCAGCTTTGGAATAATGAACACCGCAGCACTGAAAGCACCCACCGCAGTCAGCATTTGTACTTGGGTTTTATTTAGACTACCGGCGAACACTTGAACCGACCTAACTGCTCGTTCAAGAAATTGTGATGTTTTGGCCAGAGCTGGCAAGAAAACTTGTACGGTCGAACCCACAACCTCTTGTATTGCCGAAATCAATTGGTTGTAAGACCCCAATGCGGTCTTGCTCATCCGGTCCATCATGCCGAAGAACCTGCCACCCTCTCCTGTGGCTGACAGGAAAGCTTGCGTTACCATATCTGCTGATATGGCACCGTTTTCCATGTCTTTCTTTAGATCGGTCAGCGACTTGCCTGTTTTTTCGCTGATAATTTGTAGCGGGTTAAAACCTGCGTTGATTAATTGCAGCAAGTCTTGCCCCATCAGCCTTCCACGCGACTGAACATCTGCAAACACCAAGGCAAGACTTTTAAATCGCTCTTGATTGCCCCCCGATACGTCGCCTAACATTCTCAGGCTGGGCATGATCTTTTCTGTGCTGACGCCAAACGCGAGCAGCGTTTGAGCCGCAGATTGAGCACCCGATAAAGTAATCGGTGTTGAGGCTGCAAATTTTCGCAAATCGCTGAGAACTTTTTGGCCTTTTTGTGCCGATCCCGTCATGACCTCAAAGCTGACCGCTGCCTGCTCCATGTCGCTGGCAATTTTTAATCCAGCTTTTGCACCCTGAAACGAAAGGTAAGCGGCAGCAACTGTTTTGACGCTACTGAGCAACCGATTGTTGCTTCCGGAAGCATCATCTGTAGATTTTTTGACCGCTCGCAATGCTTCAGCCTGCCGACGCAACAAAGCTTCTTGTTCGCGTTCTTCACGGCCTAGAGCGTCAATACCTTGCTGTAGTCGTCTTGCGGATTCGTTAGCCTTCCGTTGCTCATCAGCTAGACGTTTAGTCTCATCTGAAGCTCGCTTCGCTGCGGCTGGTCCAGTAATGTACTTTTGTTCGAGATGAGCCAAAGCAGCCTGATACTGCTCAGCGGTTATTGCACCACGTTTATACTGTTGATGCAGAGCATAAACTTTCTTTTCTAGCTTATCCGTGTCCGTTTCCATCGAACGAAACACGCGAGACACAGTAGCCGCATCCTTGCGGACCTGTGCCGATCCAGCAGATACCGCACTGGTATCCATTGCAACTTTGGCGACTAGTGCGGTAATTGTGGCTGTCATTTCTTATACTTTGCCGCAAACTTTCTGAAGTCTTCAATGCTGCTGCGTTTCTTGCTTCGCCGACCATCCCAGTTGTCCGGCATAAAGTCACTTAGTTGCGATTTGCTTTTCACGCCAGCACTTGCCGCAACCATCGTCGCGACGGTATTGGCTACCATGGCCGAACGTTCCCACTCGTTGCCAAACGGCTCGATCTTGTAAAACGCTTCCCACAAAGCCACCTTCTCAGGCTCGCTGTCGTGCAACCATTGCCATGGGTCGTCAATCCCAAGTGCTAGGCATACACGACACGCAATCCTTAGACGGTGGCTGGTTCTAAGTTTTTTAGTGCGTCCTGTTCTAAACTTGCGTTGTTGCCAAGATTTAACGCTTCGGCTGCTTCGTACAATTTCCCAAACGTGTCTGGGTCAATTTCTGTAAGCAGGCTCCACTCGGACTCTTCAAACAGCGGTTGTTTCGTCTCTTCGTCGACAAGTGACAAGCACAGCGTCTTGGCTCGCATCTCGTCCATCTTGCCGATCAGTGGCTTGCCGTTCGCGTCAATCGCCACCAACCCCACCCGAGTCGTTTCCGCCTGCGTCAAAGATTGCAAACAGACCTTCTCGCCGTCGATTTCGATGTGCGAATACCGACGTTGCCGACGAGACAAAACCGTTTCCCTCAATCCCATTTATTCGTCTCCTTGCATAAACTCCGGTGATTCCGGGGGCTGGCTGATTGGCAAGTCTTGCTTTTGCAGGTGATCTTGCACCTGCTGTTTAATCTTCTCCATGTCGTTTGGATGGACACGCTCGATCAACTGGATGTAACCAGTTTTCTTTTGCACGTATCCCACATGCCGCAAATCGCCAAACGACAACACCCACTGACACGGAGCGGATTCCATGTCCGACAATTCGATTGTTACTTCGTCTGCCATTTAATTAGGCTCCTGCGGTAAACGTCGGCCCAGTTGCGCCATCCAGCTTCCAGCCGATTTCCGCCTGCTGGACGGTGTCTGTTACAAGCTCTGGATAAGTCCGCATGGTGATGAAACCAGTGCCGGCAAACGTCGCCTTGTTGGTGGTCGTTTGATCTGGACCGAGAGGAAAGGTCACGGTAACGGTGTGCGTGCTGCCAGGTGTCGGCAAGTCTGCACCGACATCAAAGTTAACGGTCGCCGTGCCTTCTGGTGTTTCGATAACATCGCCAGGCAAATACTCTTTGTTGGTCGACCCGAGGTGGGTAACGTCGATCGATTCAACCGATTGGCCACCTGGAGTGATCGAAACGATTTCGTAACTGGTGGTCAGCTCGCTGAGTGTCAGCGTGGCTCCATGTCCTGTATCTGCCATTTAACTAACATCCTCTATGTAATGGACGTTGAAGTCTTGTGCGGTGACATACCGAAAGACCGCGTTTCCGTCCGTAGGGTTTTCGATAAAGTGTTGTTGGTGGGTGTCAACTAAAAAATTCCGCACTTTCGTGCCGTCGTAGGTGCCTCTGGCGTTAATCAGTGCAATTCGCACGTACTCGGCTAATTGGTTTGCGGCTTCGCGACTAGCTGCGTAGCATTCCACGGTGACTCGCGATCGAGCCAAACCGCTTACGCTTCCGTTCATTTCGTTTATGGCAACGCCAGAAACTCGCCAGTACGCGATGGCCGGAAGAGTTTCGTTCTGATCAATTGCGTCTGGTCGGATTCTTGCTCCGACCTCATTGCTCACATTGCTGTCGTTGGCTAACACGTTGTAGACCGCAGCATTTAAGTCGCTCATCCTTTGAGCCTCTTCAACTGCCGTCTAACTTCCGGTATTAATGCCTGCAAAAATGCACGCAATTGTTGAGGCTTTGTTTCGTCAGCCGCACGCTTTAAAAAGTCCTGCTCTTTGCGTGCTATTCCTGCACGATTACCCCAATTGACCTGCTCTTTAGTCTGCGAAACCATCGGGTGGATAAAGTTGGCCTTATTGCCTTCAGGGAACCGAGGACCAACCAACACATAAGGATCAAACTGCTTGCGATTTTTGACTCGCTTAACTTCGATCATGTCTGCCAATGGCTCGGGCGACCAAGCGGCCCTTGCCTTTTGACTCATCTTTTTTCGGGTTCCGGTTGAGGAACTGCGTGGCACATTTTCTCTCGCACGCTGTGCGACAACTCGGCCGGCTGCTGGTAAAGCCTTATCGTGAGCGGCAAACTGCATCTGTTGAGGAATCTCGTTGAGTACCCGATTCACCCTGGCGATGTCTTGCTTGACGCTAATCTTGATCATACAACCGCTCTGCAATGAATCCTCAAATACCTGTCACGTCCCATCACTGGCTCGATGTGGACAATGCCAAACGTCTCGCCGTTGAAAACAATCTGCTCTTCGGTCGTGTAACCGCTTCGGTAACGGACGGTAAAAACCGCTCTTACCGTTTCCTCGACTTGCCGGCCGCGTGCCGTCTGCCCGCCGCTGGCATACTCGTAATCGGCTGGCTCGTCCGTGAGCCGGTTCGTCCATGAAACAATCCGTTGACCTTGCGTTGTGCTGCCGTCTGTTTTGCTTGGTTGCTGGACGTTGATTCTGTAACGCAAAGCACCAACACGGATTCCTCGATCGCGACCGATCATGGATAGCTGCTCCGCTGATGCATTGCTACAAGTGCGTCATACGCTTGTGTCGTAACCATGTTTCCGGCAACGATCATGTCGACATTTTCAAACCAGTGAGCCACCAACAACAAAATGGCGTGTTTGGCTGTTTCTGGTGTCGTGTCGTATCCCGTCGTGTACCGAATCGTGACCCCATCCCACCTCGTCTGAGTGTCTGGCCAACGCTGATCGACTTTGAGCCGGATCTCTTGTAACGATTGGTCCAGTTCGTAAATGTCCGTCGAAAGTGTTTGTTGTGTGTTGCTAGCGTCGTAATACGAAACTGACGAAACTGCATCGACCAGTCTTTGCGTCAACCGCATCCGGTCGTAAAAGCGGTCATAAATGTCGTCGTAGGTCGCGGTCAGCAAGTTGGTTTGCGTGTCGTGCTCGTACTTCTGACGAGCCGCAGTAATTAGCCTGCTAATCCTTGTGTCATGTGCGGTGTCGCTTGCGGCGATGCTTAGTTGTGCCTTTGCTTCCGCTGTCGTTACTGGTTCGCTGCCCGTCTGGCTCACCAACACCGATCGGATCGGCTGGTTCGCTCGCCAACGTAACAATGCGTCGTCTGAGGAGTACGTTCGCGATAGGTTTTGGTAGCTCATTGATTTCGGCTTTCTTGAACCGTCTCCAGTCGCGTTCAAACATTACTAGCATGTTGGCCAACCCAGTCTTTCGGATAACTGTGGATCGCTTGGTATTCCCCGTCGACCTCAACAAAATGCGTCACCACTTCTTCTAAGTGGCCAATGCGGCACGTGGTGTCTAGGTAAACACTGTTTCCAGCTTTTTCCCACTGACGCCAAAACCAAATGTCATCATCCGTTTTGTTGTCTGTCCATTCGCCTTTTTCGTCTGGCTGTGACCAAAACCAAGGCTTAGGAACGTCTTTCAATTTGTGCATGTCGATCGCGGTCAAGCCGAAGTGTGCGGTTCGCACCTTTATCGGCTCACCATCAGTGTCGACTCGCTTATGCTCTCCAGTGCTGGCAAGCGGAGTCTTTCCACCTCGCCGGCATTGCATTGATGCCACCGCGTCTATGTTATCGTTAAAGCACAGTCGACTCAGCAGCAGATCAATATGGTTTTTCGTAAACACCGAATCGAAATCGACCGTCAATCCGACATCCACGCCTTCCTCGATCGCACGCTCAAACATCATCTGCATACATTGGCCGTAAAATACGCCTCCCGATACAGCGAGCGGTATTCCAGCCTGGCGTAGTGCAATTTCGATGTAGTTTCTGGTCCACGTATTCTCATAACGTGGAGCCGTCATAAACGCACTGATCTTGATTTGCTTTTGTTCCACCTGTCGCCTTCCCCCGCGAAGTGATAATTACGCTACAACCGTGTTACTTTTGGCGGAATCGGCTTCCGCAACTTCCTTGACGACCAAAGCGGTTGCTGCACTCAAAACAGCTCCGTTAGTTGTCGTGTCCGGTGTGACAGTCAAACGCACGTAACGCTTGCGGCTGCGAGCGTCCAAGTGGCTGACTGCAACTGTTGCGGCGGTGTTGTCGACGGTGTAGTTCAGATCGGCGTTGAAGGTTGCGAAGTTAGTCACAACCGTATCGTCCGACTCGCTGAACTGGATCGCCACGTTGGTGCTGTTGGTGTTTAACTCAGCACCAAGGATGACTTGCACGGTCGCGTAGTCGACACCTTGCATGTCAATGTTTGCTGTGCGAGCGGTTGTTGCCGCCGTCACAGGTGCAAGTACAAGACTTGCCGAGGTAGCTTGCAAATGTTTCATCTTTATAGATTCCTAGCTATTAGGTTTCGCGTTTATAGGAGGCTAGGGAGCGTTGGCGACTCCCTAGCCTCGGTTATCGCTCGCGGGGGAGACGAGCGGTGAATTAGGCAGCAGTCTTCAATGCCACGAGCGGACCAGCGGCGGTTGCTGTGCCACGCTCGTGAACGTTGATGTCGAGCCGCTGCGTTGCACGGATCGCAATCTGATCCGAAGCAAACAAAACACTTTCGTCGGTCAGCACGGTGACGCCTCGGCGAGTTCCCAGCGTTGCCGCCATTCGCAGATCGCCGAAGTAAGCGACGATAGTGCTGGCAAGCGTTCCGGTCGTACTCGGCAGAACTTGCGTGAATCGGACAGGGAATCCGAGGAACTGCAACTGTGGACCGCTGCCAAGATCGGCAACGTTGTTGCCACCAGCAGCATCCATCAATCGAGCCATCGAAGCCCAGTAAACAGCACTGTTGACATACCAGGCTGGACTCATGCCAGGGAACTGTGGCAACTTGCCAACAGTCGCCTCAAAGTCTGCAAGATCCAATTCAAGAGCCGAATCGTTGCCCGAAACTGCGTCTTGAATCGACCCAGCGGCCAAAGCGTTCTTCAACCCGACGATGCCGCCGTATGTCGAAGTTCCATCGCCGTTGAAACCAGATTCATCCTCTGCGGTCGCCATCGCGTAAGCGATTTCCTGCACGATCAGATCAGCAAGAGCTGGGATCGCATCTTCGGCAATTTCGCTCGAAAGCGTGGTGTAGACGTACAGCTTTTTGGCAAGCAACTGAGCCTGATTCAGAGTCAGATCGCTGCTGGTGAGAGTGCTGCCTTCGCCACCCCAATAGTATGAGAATCCGCCGGTTCTTCGCGGGAAGAAGATTTGCGGAGCCGACATTGGATAGACCATTGCGTTCTGACGAAAAACGCCACGCTCTTCGACGATGCGAATGATGGAATTTTCCATCGCATCTGGAACGGCAAAGCCGCCCTTTTCATTGTCAAAAGTCGAATGAGCGGCAAGAATACCGTGCTCCTCACACCATTGCCGGCTTTTCTTGCTGTTGCACAGCGTTGCCGCCAAGAATTGGCCGCTGGCGTAAGCGTCTTCCATCGTGTCGAAGAACTTTGGCTTGCGGCGTGCTTGTGCCGGGACAATGATCTTCTTTGCCGATGGCTCAGAAATCTCATCATCCATGAATTGACGACGGCTTGCCGCTCGCTCTTGATTGGTGCGAGCCATGATTTGCTCAAGCCGCTTGGCTTGGTCAATCTTTTCGTCGATCTTGGCAATCAAACCAGGCTTGTCGCCTTTACCAAGGATCTCATCAAGAGTCGAGGTTTCGTCAGAGGTTAGCTCTCTGTCTTCTTCTTGTGCGAGAATGCTGATCGCTTCTGCTTTTGCGATCAGCTCGGCTCGCTCTTTCCGTAGCTGTTCCAGGTTTTTCATTGCATCCTACCGATCTAAGTGTTAGACGGCAGGTACCAATAAAAAAAGCGGCGAAACTGCCGTCCTTTTGTCGCAAAACAAAGGGACCAGCGAGTTCCTGCCGCTAAAGAGCTAAACAGAGAAGACTCGATTTAGTCGTGTGTCAGTCTTATTTGTAGCGTTATGTTTTAGGTTGTCAACTATTGTTTTTTATAACACACCTCGCCGCTAACCGAGCATTCGGTAAATAATGGCTTTCCAAAATCTTCACGCTGAGGCCCATACCTGAGTGAAAGTACAAAGTCTGCCATGTCCGACGCGACTACTGGCATTTGGTTGCCTCTAAGGTCAGTTATATCAATGAAGCAAGATTCACGGATCACACGCACTTCAGCATCGACCGAAAATCGAAAAGCTAAATAAGGCTCAAGTATATGTTGCCAAAACTCCCATTGCTGTTCTATTAGCATTTCGGACAACAGTTCCGCTTCATCACTGAACTTTGTAAAATTTTTATTAGCCATTTTAGAAACCTCGAATTTCTAGGGTGGTTAGCTCGGCTAACAAGTGGCTTCTTGCTAGCCGAGCGATTTCTACTTGAGTTTAGCGAGCCGCAACCGTGCGTCAATTAAACTACGGTTGTAAGGTGTTCTGCTTCCAGCTTGCCTACCTTCAAGCAAGCTTTTCGGAGTTTTCGCAAACCGCCCTTCAGCAACTGCGACTGGCTCAACCGCATAGTTTCCACTTTCGTCTGCCAATCCTGCCGCAATCGCCTCCGCAGCATTGTACCAAGTCTCTTCGGCAAGCAACGCAGTGATTTCTTCGTCTTCCAATCCCATGCGTTTCTTGTAGCCGTTTTTGATGCGTTCCTCGTACTTATCGAGTACGTCAGCAGTTTTGCGAAGTTCCGTACTGTTTCCAATGGCAATGGTCCACGGCGAATGAATCATCAACATGCCGCCGTCTGCAATCGTCACTTTTTCGCCGACCATTGCGATGTACGACGCTGCCGATGCTGCCAGCGAATCAATCGCAACGTCCACGCCGCCACTGTGACGCTCCAAAGCGTTGTAAATAGCAATCGCCTCATCGACCGACCCGCCAGCCGAGTTAATGCGAATGGTCAGCCGGCCGTTGTAATCCCGCATCGCACCGATCACGGTCGAAGCGTCGATCATTCCCATCCATGCCGGTCCAATGTCGTCATAAATGAACATTTCGCCAGTGGCAGCATCAAAATCAAACATTTCGCAATTCCTCTGCGATTGCGGCAGGTACATAAAAACTATTGACTCGCGTGCGACACACTGGCACCATGCCGTGAGCCGCCGCAATTTCGTCTAAGTGTTCCGCCGGTGCTTGTATCTTGAAGTATTGGCCTTGTGGGATGCCAAGCGGCATACCTAGCAACCATTCGGGCACCGGCTCATCAAACGAATGTCGGCCGGCTGTGACGTACGGACCAGCCACGTCGTAATTCTCGACAATTAACAAGTTTGGCACGCACGATTCCAACGCAGTAGCCATGGCAATGCAATCTGCACCATCAATATCGATCACTAAGACGGAACAATCAGGTATGCGGCTAAACGTGTAGGCTCCACAGACATCAATCTCTGAAAACAGAGACGCCAATTTGCTTCGTTTTTCTTCGTCTTCCTCGTATGCAATCACCTTCCAGCCGCGACCAACAAGCCTTTGGCACGTTAACGGCAGTTCGACTCCATCGCCTGCACCAATTTCGACTGCAACCTTCAAAGCTGGCAATATGACTTTTGTGATTGCGTCAATCAGCCCTTGTTCGCCGAATTGCCAGCCGTCTCGCTTACTTTCTAGCCAAGCAAATGCCGGATCACAGGCAATGAAGTAGTCGTTAGTTATGCACGCTGACAAAGCAATTCTCCAGATCTATCCTTCCAGTCTTTCACGCACGACTCAACATGCTCACGCAATTGATCGTTTGTCGTTGCCCGATCCGCACACTCAAACAGCATTTGCTTGGACTGTTCGCAGTGCTCGACAGCCATTTCCGCATTGACGCCGGCTTCGCGAAGCACACAGCCGAATGTGTCAATCCATTTGCCGTAGAACTTGTCGATCGCGTCTAGGAAGTTGCTGTTGCTTGTCAACATAACAACTCGCTTCGCTTCAACGCCTATCATGTGTGCGATGCGTTCGCGGACAATCCGATCTTGTGGCGATTCTTCCTCTGGCTGTGCTTCGTCTTCTAATTCGTTGTCCTCGTCGTCTTCCGACTCGCCGCCTGCTGGACCTGGCGTAATTGCTGGGTTGGCAAACTCGTCACCGCCGTCGTAAGGATTCATGTCAAGCTTTTGGCGAGCTTCATTCGGCGACATGATCCGCTGAGTGATGGCAATTCCAAGGGACTCAATCGTTGTCTTGTAATCGGCTCGCAACAATGCAGCCGTGTTGAATTTGGCGTAATACAGGTTGCTTTGCGTGGAAAGAAGTTTGCGGTTGACTTCTTCTTCCCACTTCACAAGCCAAGGCATCAGGCAGTTGGATAGGTAAGCCAAGTTTTTCTGCTCCAGCGAGTTATAGGAAACAGAGGAATCATCGCCAAGGATCGATTCCAGTAAAAACCACAAAGCCGCATCCTGCCGTTGGTATCGGCGATGCTCGACCATTTGTGATTCTTGGCTGTTCATTTGCGTGACGTTGGCTTTAATGCCTCTTGTCAGCAGTCCAGCTTTGTCCGCGTTCTCGCTGCCTGAATGGTAGGCGTTGAAGTTGTCAATGAACTGCTTCGCCTCTTCCGGCGTCCGAAACGCCTCAACCGGAGCCTCTAGCAGCATCGCGGCCTTGAAGCCTTTTTTGAATCCAAACCTGATTCGCTGATCCGATTGCAAACCGATATCCCAGGAGTCGCTTGCAACCTTCCAAAGCGACTTACCTGCATAGCCATCGAAGCCAAGACCTGGCAAATGGTAGATTTCGTAGTCTTGGAACGTGATGTATCCGCCGCGTTCGTCAGGCTGGCGATACTGCATGATCGCGTCATCGCCATTATGCGGAAGGTGAACGTAGGTCTTGATTCCCTGCTGTAGTTCTGGTGCCGTGCGTCCAGGGTACAGCGGAATTAATTCTACCGGCCTGTTGCCTTCTTTTCGGATGAACGCATAAGCGTTGCCCCAAAGCAATGCATGAGCTTGCATGGTCTGCTTGAAGACTACCGGAGTTTGCCAACTGTTCGGCGAAACTTTCAGCAACTTGTAGACAGGATGATTCGACGCAGGTTCTGCACCTCGACCATCAGCAGATCGACGGTAAAGAGTGAGCGGCAACTGTCCAATGTGCCCGCTGATCTTACTCACTGCGTACCAGATAGGCGGATACTTAATCGCCGTTTCTGGCGTAACATACTTGTCTGAGGCTTCGCCAAATAGCAAGTCAGACAACCAGCTAGTAGCGTTTCGCAGGCTCAACATAATCCATTACCTCAAACAAAAAACGCCGGACCGCGAAAAGCAGCCGGTGCAAGTCTTGCCGCACGATAAGCCATGATTGACGCAACGAGCGGATCAATCTTTTGCTTGCTCTGTGCTTTGTCAAACATCCACTTTTCGCTACGATCCTGCACCACCACAGCGTTGCCAGCACACCAAGTCAGTATTGAATCGCCTTCGTGGGCGATTCTATGTTCGTGCAAATCAGCCAAAAAGGAACGGATAGGCTCATTAAACTGAGCGTAATTCTGCGGCATTTTAACAGGTTTTAGCCCATTTTCTTCTAAATCTGCTGCCAATTGCATGGCTTGGTACGGATCATATGCAATATACTCGATTCCGTATTTCTCACACTCACCAATTAAATCGTCACGAAGCCTCTGGATTGCATGTTTTTCGATAGGCAACAATCCTTGTGCAATGAATGACGCAATCGGTTCTTCGGCGAGATTTCGCTTTGTATCTTCCGCCATGTACGACTTTTGCCGTAGCTCGTAGCGGTAAATCGGCTGGCCCTCTTCTGTCTCACCGTCCAAAAATCGAGCACACAAAGCAAACGCGGCAAGGTCATCGCGGCCCCCGAGGTCAAAACCCGCACCAACAGCGTCTGCGTCTCGCCAGTCGCTCAAATCATCACAAGCATTGGCCCACAGCACTGGATCGATAGCACGCTCCGAGCTGCTAACCATGATGTTGCAATGGTACCTCTTAAACCGATTCATGCTTACGAAGTCATGACGAGCCTCTTTCGCCATTTCCTCTAGATATTCGTGGCCAACGCTGACGCCAAGATTTGGATTTGCTTTGATCCAGCACTCCGGGTCTAGCGGATCATCCTCTTCGTCGATTGTCGCAATAAACCCAAATATCGATTCGTCGTTTATTACTCCGTCCAATGTATTCTTGATGTAGCCAGTCTCTTCTTTCCACAATTGCGATCGGTCATCGCCAGCGGTGGTAATGGTGCAGATCAGCGGCTGTGGACGAGCACCAGAACCAGTTCGCATGGTGTCATAAAACGGACGATGGAGTTCTTTCCATGCGTGAAGCTCATCGAAAAATACAGCATGAGGGTTCAAGCCATCGAAAGGCTTATCAGATCCAAGAGGACGGATGAACGACGAAACACCGGGAAAGCTAACGTTGTCTTTAAGAAGCTTTGCGTGTTTCATTAGTGCCGGCGACTGACGCACCATTGATTCGGAATCACGGAACAGCAATCGAGCCTGATCGATCTTGGTGGCACCGATGTAGACTTCTGCCGCTGCCTCGTTGTCAGCAAATCCAAGATAGATAGCTAGACCACCGCACCAAGTAGTCTTGCCGTTCTTTCGTGCAACCGATACGTGGGCTCGGCGAAAGCGTCTAGTTCCATCCAAACGCTTCCAGCCAAGCAAACATGCATTGCAGAACATTTGCCACGGCGATAGTTCAAAAGGCTTCCCAGCCCACTTAGACTTGGCATGACGAAATGCGACTGGAAAAAACAAGCAAGCGTCCGAAGCTTCCTCTTCGTCGAAGTAATAAGGAAAGTTTTCGGTTCGTTGCCGCTGTAGATCATTGAGATGCCGCTCTACAGCCAAGCGTACATACTTGCCGGCGGGAATCTCGCCTGACATTACGCCTTCGCAGTAGGATTCCACCGCTTCAAGCGGATCGGCAATTTCGCTCAACTACGGTCCTTTTTTCTGTTTATCAGTTCAACCAATGGATCTTGTTCTTCTTTTTCTTCCGCTGGCATCTTCAGCGTCATTCGAGCCAGTGGAGACGTGCCAAACTCTTTGCCAAGCACTATTACTTTGTCCGCGAGTGCAAGTGCAGTAATTCGAATGTCTTTGTCCAGTGGATCGGCGACAAACTGCGGCCACACTCGGCAATACTGCCCCCAGGCATCGCAGTACACTTTCAACTTGTCGAAATCTAAGTGTGTGATGTGTTCGGCAGGCAGCGTGGTGACAATCCTCATCCATGCTGCATACTCTTCCGTAGCTTTTGGAAATGGACATTTGAGCCTAGCCGGATCGACGTGCAATTCCGTGCGAGATCCGTGACGATCCTTCCTATAAGTGCCGTCTTCTATGTGGTCTTTCGCTGGTTTTGGTGGCCTGCCGCCGACACCTTTCCTGCTCACCCTAAACTTCCTGAGTTTTGCCTAGCCATATGCTCGCG
>Ga0180433_10005425_pt1 | contig 17233 bp, 14 predicted proteins | sample SS_ome_8_FD_132980 | JGI IMG/M metagenome (GOLD analysis project Ga0180433, IMG submission 132980) | Hypersaline lake sediment archaeal communities from the Salton Sea, California, USA - SS_1_D_1 metaG | ecosystem: Environmental > Aquatic > Non-marine Saline and Alkaline > Hypersaline >... | reverse complement strand
CTAAATCGTGGGAAACATAATTGTAAAATTCTACATAAAAATTATTGTTTATATATTCTGACTTTTCTTTTGGTATATCGTATGAAAATGTGCATTCATTGTCAAAGACGAAATAATGATCAACAATTTTACCATGTTTGCCAAAGCCTCCTACATCAAACAGATGTCTAAACCCAATCTTTGTGTAAAAGTCTTTAGCCTGAAAACTAAATGTTTCTAAATATGTCAGGATAATATGATTGCTTTGTGCAAATTTTAAGGCTTTTTTCATCAGATATGCCCCTAGTTTGTTTCCCCGTAGACATTTGTTAATTGCCAGTTTTTTTATGTATAGGCCATCATAAAAGATTTCTCCGTAGATGACACCGACTATCTCATTTTGTTTTTTATTTCGCAAAACAAACATCCATTCTTTATTAAAACTGTTATTTCCTATTTTTCCTATCGAGTTTTTAAAATCTGTATGTACAAATGTTTCCACTTCTTTCGGTATGTACTCATGAAAACTAAGGGTCTCATTAAGATTGTTTTTTTGATGGTTGCCAACAGCCAAAGTAGATATACAATAGGTGGTCATGAGCAAAGCAGAGAGTACGTATATTTTTTTGGTTTTCATAGAGGACCTTCCGAGCATTCGGGGTTGTAAAACAGTTTACTTAAAAAAGGAGCTACCTAGAATGATAAAGTTTTGAAGAAAAATAGCAACGGTTTAAGATTTTTTCTTGACAAGTTATGCAACTGAAGAAATAATTAACTGCAAGCTTAGATGGATAAAAAGCATTTTTCAAGGAAAAACGTGATTTTCAGAAAAATTTTTACTTTATTTGTAATAATGGTAGCTATTTCGGCAAGTCGATCCTCATTTGCTATGGCGAGGTATCAAAGAGCATTGCGAGGCAATCCTTCTTCTTTAAAAGCTCGCAGAGTGCGGGAAAGTCTCAGGAGAAAAAAATGTGCCAGAAAACAAAGAATGCTTTGTTCTGAAAAAAAGAGACTCTTGAAACGAAAATTAAAATCTTCAGACAAAAAAAATAAAAGTAGTCTTATTTATAAATTTCATATTGTGTTGAGTGCAGGCATAATAACTGTAGCGGCTATTGCTGGGGCTCCACTTTTACTTGTAGCATTTTTGTAAAAAAGCCTGCTTTATCTTTACATTTTAATGAAAAAAAAGTTATCTATTTTGTGAACATATTCGTGTTTTTATAAAAAAGGAGCCGAGATGAAAAAGTCTATAATTGTTTCTGTCGTATTGTTTTTACTCTTCTTTGTTTGCAACTCTATTGTTTCAATTGGTGTTGATAAAAAAATGTATAATTTTTCTAAGAAAAAGCATTTTTTTGAAAAAATCAAAGAGGTTGTTGAAAAAGAAGGTGCGAACGTAAACTATCGAAGTTATGAGGGACATACGCCACTAATGAAGGCAGCGTTGAAGGGTGACAAAAAGCTGGTGGAATATTTTTTAAGCAAAGGGGCTAAAGTAGATATTGCAAACAGAAATGGGCAGATTGCATTGCATAAAGCTGCACAAAAGGGGCATCTTGAGATTGTAAAGTTGCTGGTCAAAAAACACAAAGCAGGGGTGGATAAACAGGATAAAGATGGCAATACTCCTTTGCATAAGGCGGCTGGAGAAAATCATAATAAAGTTGTCCGATACCTTGTCAGAAAAGGTGCTTCTGTAAAAATAGAGAACAAAAAAGGTCAAACGCCAGATAAACTTGTTCGCAAGACAAAAACGGCGAAGTTCTTAAAAAAAGAAGCGGTTAAGCCTCAAATCAAATAGAACTACACGCGGGCAGTAAATGCCCGCGTGCGTGATATTATCGGTCTGTATGTCTCGTTTATCGCTCAAGTGTTACTGAGCTGACCTTAACATATTCTTTGTATCTGCCCATAAAAAGCTTCTCTAAGTCGATGCTTAATGAGCAGAGAAAGATTATCGAAAATATCTTTAATAACGTAATCATAATCACAAGCCAATAGGTTGTCATGCCGAGTTTTGCTTTCATGATATACTCCTGTAGTTTATGAAACCAAACGATATTACATCAAAAAAAGGTAATAAAGTGTTATTGGAAATCACTACAGGGCGATGGCCTGAGATGAGAACGGTTATTAAAAGGGGGAGCGTTGTTACGCATACGTATCAACATAATCAACTCCTCAAGTATAATGGTTAGAACTGCTTACTGCCTACAATGTATCACAAAAAAAAATAGTAACAACATTTTTTGTAACAAAAAAAAATATTTCATAAGAAAAATTTCAAGAGAGTCATAATATTTGCTGAAATATAGACTTTTTTGAAATTTGAAGTCCTATACGAAAATACGATATTTCTATTGAGATTTTGCGGTTTTTGCTTTTTTATGGCGTATTTTCTATTTTTCTATAAAAGCAAAACATTTTTTGTGTTTTTTGCGAATTAAGTTAAAAAAAAGGCTGAAATTTTAGGGTTTTTTGGCCAAAAGGGTAAAGTATTTTGTAAGGGCTTGGTTTCTCAGCCTTCGTTATGCTTTTTGCTGAACTTAGGGCTATTAAGGCAAGACGGAGCGAGGCTGGAAGGGGTGTTCTGTGAATCCTAAGTGGCCCTAAGGGGTCATGGGAGTGAACAGACGAGTCTAATGCGTGTTGCTTCTCAGTAGGTGAAAAATGTTTGCGTATTTGATTCATTTTTGCTCGAGATTGCAATTTATTGTTTTTTGTCTCGTGGTAGGCTGCAGTTTGAAAAACGTTTCTGAAATTTTTAATTTGAGTTGTTTCTTGCATGCAGTGCAAATAAAACCGTTGACGGATTTGCAGTGCCTTTGGCATTCTAAAATTGGTGTTGAAAAGTTGTTATTTGCCTTACACAAAAGGGGAATGTTGTGATTAAACATCTGTTGCTTTCTATTTTTATTGTTTTTTCTGTTAGATCGGTTGTGCTTTGTTCTGATGTCATGTTGGTTAATCTTTGTGGTCAAGAGATCAAAATTTCTTACAATGGGGTAAAAAAAGAAAGAATTGCAGACGGTCAAGCTGCGATTTTACATAGCATTGAGGATGGTCAGCAGATATCGCTTGCGCCGGTTTCTCGATTTCGGTTTCATGAAAAAGTGCAGTATGCAGTGATTGATATAAAAAGCAAGGGTGATCGTATAATGTTGATTGATAGTTTTCCAGAGGCAGATCCTACGCGTGCAAGCTTCAGAATAAAAATGTTTTCTCAAGGAGAAAAGTTGTTTGCCCAGTTAGCGCGTGATATAGAGCATATAAACGGAACCATAAAGCCGCGGCTTGAAGAAATATATGAAAGTTTTGCAAAGGGAGTTGTTGCAACAAAAAAAGAAGGAAAGCTTGAAGGTTTACGATTAAAAGGCATTGGGCGTGAAACAGAGCTTGCAGTATGGGACAAAGAATTGCAAGCGTATAAAAATGAGATCAAAAGAACCGAAAAAAGTATTATCTCGTTATTTTCTATGGGCAAAGCGCAACAAAAAGATTTTAAAAATGCATTTTATTTTGATCTGTATAGCAAGGTTGAAAAATTATTAGAAACAATCAAAAAAGCAACGGCAAAATTATTATGATATTGCTTATCAAATAGCCTTGTTACAAAATATTCTCACATATTTTGACTTGTATTATTGCTATTAATTTATACGCAGGTCTATATTTGACTTGTTTGTATTTTTTAGTGAGATTAAGCTATGAGCATAGTGTTTTATCTTTAAAACCTTTCATTTCTTGGGAGAAGTTTATGAACAAACAAAAATTATCTGTATTTTTTATCTTCTTGTTTTTTTCTTGCCAGCTTGCAAGAGGTTTTGATATTACTGTCAAAAATGGTTACAAGGAGCCGGTTAAGGTGTATCTTTTTGAGGTTGGTACTAAGCCAGAAGGGGAGCGCCAAAAGGTTTATCCAGGCAAATCGTGTATGTTAAAGAATGTTGATCCTAAGAAAAATGAAATTTGGGTTACTCCTGCTTCAAGATATCGTGTTTCAAAGCGGGGACATTATGCAAAAATTTGTTTGCAAGCGTTGAGGGATGATGCGTTGATAGAAATTATCAATTTTAGGTATGATGATGGAAAGAAGGAGCTATACGAAGAAGAAGGTTTTTGGGCCGGTGTTTCTGCAAAAATGCTTGGTGTAAGACCATTAAAAGCAAAGGTGGATGTTTTCGAGATTCCGATGAGTGTCCGCAAAGCTGTGCGAACAACGCCAGAGCAAAAGCAAGTGGAAGTTATACCGCCGGCTGAAAGAGATTCACGGGTTATACTTGCGGAAGTTCCACGTGCGGCAGCTAGATCAGTTCGCAAAAAGAGGCCAGCCCCAAGAAGTCAGTTGCCGATTTCTTATAGTGCAGTAGCGCAAAGAGCAGTAAGGGAGAAAGGTGCAATTGATGTTGAAAGTCTGAAGACAGAAACAAGAATTCTCGATGCAAAACGATTTTCTATTTTACATGATGTTAAAGAACTCTTAAGAGCTCGTGCTCTGGCAAAAAAAATGCAGGCAGAGAAGAAAAATAAGCGATATACAGAGCAATTGCGTCACATAGTTGGAACATGTACGAGAGCAATTAATCTACTCAGGAAATAAAAATATGCGTATGAATATGCTGGGACCTGGACTTTCAGGTTCCGGCATATTATTTATTTTTTTAGTCTTTGTATGTCATAACCTAGCCTGTTTTGATGTTATGGTTGTCAACTTGTGCCAGAAGGAGTCTTTTAAAGTTGTTCATATGGCACCGCGTCTGAAGAAAAAAGAAATAAACCGAAAAGTTATTGCTCCTTTCGAATGTAAAGTCATAAAAAATGTTAACATAAGCTCTGAGCACGATGTATGGATTGCTGGAGTAAGTTGGCGTGGATCTACAATTACGGGTGCGCTAGCGTTTATTCCTAGGGTTCCGGAAAAGCTGCATTACTATAAGCTCAAGCTAAAAGAACTGGGGCATTACGTAGTGTTTATAAAAAAAACTAAAAAACGAGTAATTGGTGGTACAGTTCAGGTTGCCGCTAGAAGAAAAAAAGAAAAATATATGCGAGTAGTGAAATATATTCATGAAATTATTATTCCATCGGTCAGAAACATAAGTAAAGCTTCCGATAAGGTGATAGGAGCATTTGCTGCCCCTGGGGAAAGAAAAATAATTTTTGATAAGTTGATAGGTTTTTCAGAAGATCTCGAGCAGTGGCTTTTGCCTATTAAATCTCCTTCGCTTGTCGATTTTTACACTAAGTTGAAAAATAAGATTGATGTGTTAGCACAAGAAGCTTTAAAATTTATCAAACTTACTGAATCTCCCAAACCTCGAGTGCAAAAAAAGGTTGGTGATTTTCGATCGATGTCATTTGATGAGATAGCCGAAGATATTGATAGAAGAATAGCGCGTTTGAAACAATCTGGAGAAAACCTCAAGAAGCACTTTCCTAAACTTTCTTTTGACCATGACTCTAGATCTACAGAATTTTCTTCAGAGTCTTCATGTTGGCAAGGGGTAGAAGTGATAAGGGAAACAAGAGAGCCTGTTAGGCAGAAGGTGGAGCCTTCAGAGCCAGAAGTGTTAGCAGTTGAACCGTTTTTCCTGCAGTCTTTGGTAAAGAAAGTTGGTCAGGTTAAGACTATCCCGGTTGAAAGGCTTATGCGAGATAAAAAAATTCTTGAATCTGATGCAGATGAATTTGCGTCGATTTATGATCATGATGCACTTGAACATGGGGCTAAAAAAGCGGAGTTATTACAAGAATCAAGAGAAAACTATCGTTATACTCTTTGCCTGAGGCATATTGCTAAAAGTTGCAACGAAGCAATTGCTTTAAAAGAGGATGTTGTACGAGAAGTTACGGTTTAAAAAATTACTGTTTTCCCGGGGTATTTCTTTAAATTTGATGCATTATCCCTCGACCACTGCAGAATCCTTTAGGATTCGAGGTGGGAGGTGCCGAGGGACAAAGTAGCACATATAAAAAAACACTCTCAGAAAATAAAGTACAAATAAATGCCAGCTTTTACACCGGCATTTATTTCAAAAAAATTAAATAATCACTTTAACTTTTGATAGCATCAAGTTGCTTTACTATGATCTCTGTTAAATCTTTTTTAAATTGTTCACTTTGCAGATAGTCCAGCACATCTGATTCTGTTTTACCAGATTTGTAAACGATTACGGATTTTGTAGCTTCAGAAACGATGTGAAACACATTTTCTGCCATGTTGCCGACTTGTTGTCCAACATTTTCTCTGCTGTTTGGGGCACTGACCAGTTGTACAAAGTTGCTAAAGATATTTGATGCAAAGCCCAAGATGTTACAGACTTGTCGATGATCTTCTTCCTTTTTTTGTTCGTAGGTCATTTGATTGTGATTTGGTTTGCTTTGAGATTGTCTTTGTTTGGTTGTACTGTCTGTGCTTGATTCGCACACAAGACTTGTTGCAACAAGCGCCGTAAGCGCCGCTGCATAGATATTTGCTTTCATATACTCTCCCCTGTCCGATTTGCCTACAAGGTAGGCGGTTCTACATTACTCTTTCCCTCTCTGTCGGAAGTAGCCCGTTACTCATTGGCGGGCGTAGACGGATCTGTTTTTTCTGTCTTTGATTTAAATACGAGAACTTTTAGCACACGTTTTTGGTCGGCCTTTTGTACTTGAAAACAGAAGTTTTTGTAGCGCAGTCTTTCCCCTTTTTTTGGAAGACGTTGCAGTTGTTCTGTTAAAAATCCGCCTAAGGTCAAGACCTCCTCAGCTTCAAATGTGATATCCAAAAGTTCACTCAATTCATCTAATGATAAGCTTGCGTCGATGAGCCAGCTTACCGGTTTTAATTTTATAATTTTCTCTGGTGCTGTTTCGTATTCGTCCCGTATTTCACCAACAATTTCTTCAAGAATGTCTTCTAGTGTTACAAGGCCGGTTATGCTTCCGTATTCATTGAGTACCATAGCCATATGTTGATGATGTTCTTGAAGTTCTTTAAGCAGTTGGTTAACCTTAACACTTTCAGGAACAAATGAGATAGGGCGGACCAGCTCTTTTAGTTGCATCTCTTTTTTTTGTGATGCAATGATGAAGACGTCTTTTAGGTGTAATATACCGATTATGTTTTCTTCTTTTTCTTCGTATACGGGATATCGAGTAAATTGGTGCTTTGCAAATAGATTCAAGGCATCTTGTATTGAGCAGCTTGCATCTATAGAAATAATATCTGTCGCAGGGACCATAACCTCTTTTACGGGTGTTTTGCCCAGTTCAAAAATGTTTTGCAACATTTCTGTTTTTTCTGTTTCCATTAAACCTTTTTCATTGATGTGCTCAATCAAAAACTGAATTTCCCGTTCTGAAGATATCCATTCGCTGCTTTTTTCCAATGCTTTTTTGCCACCAATTTTGTATATGAGGTAGTCAGAAAGTCTTGTTGTAAGGGGAACAAATGGTCGTAAAATTCTGTATGTTAAGTTTGTAATCCACAAAATTGATTTAAATATTCTCTCACCGTGTGATTTAGCAAGGTTTTTAGGAATTATTTCACCAAACACAAGAATTGCAATTGTTGCAAATGCTATACCAATTGAAAATCCAAGTCCACTTGGTAGGTGTAATCTAGTAAATATTCTTTCTACTAGGTGTGTACTGAGTGCAGAAGCAGTTACATTTGCCATGCAGTTTGCAATCAGAACGGTAATCAATACTTTTTGCGGCTCTTTTTCAAGCGCCTGAAACAGTTTCTGATACTTCTTTGTGGCTTCAGAAAGTTCTTTAAGTTTAAATAGCCTCAGAGCAGTAACACTTGTTTCTATAAAGGAGAAAATTGCACATGCAAGCAAAGATACCATAAAAACTATAAGAGAAATCCAAAAAGAAGCAGTAATAAGTGGAGGTTCCATCTTTTATCCTTTTTCTACTAACTTAAAAAGACTTTGCCAAAAGGTTTTGGTATTGTTAATCAATAATTGGTTCATGGTCGTCTTCATACGGATTTGTTTCTTCATTTTCCTTTTCTATAAATGCTTTCAGTTTTTTGCTTCTAGATGGGTGTCTCAGTTTCTTGATCGCTTTAACTTCTATCTGTCTGATACGTTCTCGTGTAACAGAAAAGTCTTTACCAACTTCTTCAAGTGTATGTTCTGAAGCAACATCGATACCAAAACGCATTTTGAGGACCTTTTCTTCTCTTGGTGTTAATGATTTGAGCACTTCTCGTACCCGTTCTTTAAGATCGTTGCTTGCAACGGTATCAGAAGGCGAGAAGTCATTTTCATTTTCTATAAAGTCTTTTATGAACGCGTCCTCGCTGTCACCAACCGGTGTTTCAAGAGAGATTGGTTCTTTTGAAATTTTGATGATGTTTTTTATTTTCTTTTCATCGAGATTAAGCTCTTTTGCCAATTCCGCATGGGTCGGCTCTCTTCCGTGTTCCTGTAAGAAGGTCCGTTTTATTTTGTTGATTTTGTTTAATGTTTCTACCATGTGGACCGGAACTCTGATTGTTCTTGATTGATCTGCGATTGCACGGGTAATTGCTTGACGAATCCACCATGTTGCATAGGTGGAGAACTTGTAACCACGCTCAAACTCAAATTTTTCTACTGCTTTCATCAAGCCGATGTTTCCTTCTTGTATCAGATCAAGAAAGTGAAGCCCTCGGTTGACATATTTTTTTGCAATGTTGACCACAAGACGGAGGTTTGCTTTTGCCAAATCATCTTTTGCTCTTTTATCCTTGTTTTGACCAATGACAAGTTGTCTGTAATATTTCAGAATGTTTGCTTTTGGTAAACCAACTTCTGTTTCAAGGTTTTTAATTGATTTTTGTGATACTTTAATTGATTTTTCGATTTCTTCTATATCTTTTTTGCTTACGCCTCTTTGTTTTTTAAGAATGGTAATTTGATTTTCGCAGACTTTTATCAGTTCTTCTTTTTCTCTTATTTTACTGATATATTTTTTTATTTTTTGAGCTAACTTCCTGATATATTTGTTGGCAAACTTAATAGATTGTACAGTTTCTATAATTTCTTTTTTGTTTTTTTCAATTTTTTCAAGCATTTCTTTTTTTGCTTTTGCACCTGAAAGTTTTCCTCGGTAGCTTGCATATATCTTTTCTTCTTTATCGACAAGCTTTTTTACTTTACCAATGTCTTTGATTATGTTTATTTTTTCTTCATCGATTTTTGGAATATTTTCTTCATCAAAGGCAGAAAATTGTACAACATCTTTGACCTGAATAGCGTCTTTTTCAAGCTTTTCTCTTGTTGCTTGCAACTCTTTGTACATAAATGGAAATCGTGAAATAGCGTCTATAGAATCTTGTTTTCCTTTTGCGATTTTCTTTGCAATTTCAGTTTCTGTTTTTTTATTTAACAAAGGTATTTTGCCGATATCTCGTAGGTATGACTTAACGCCGTCCGTGATTTGGGCAGAAGTAACTGCTTTTAATTCTTCAGAGTCTCTTTCATCATCTTGTTTGCCCAAGGCACCTTTCATTTTTGCTTTTGAAGATATGCCTTCCTCACTGTTAGAGCCTACACCAGCTTCTAGGTCTCCCTGATTGACAAGTTCTATTCCTTTTTTTTCTAATACTTTAACTAGGTCGCTAACCTCTTTTTCTTCTAAATGATTTTTGTTTGAAAATTCGATAACTTCCTCATAGGTGAGTTGGTTGTTTTTCTTTCCCCGCTCGATCATTGCATCCATGAGCTCTTTTTTAAGATCCAGCTCCTTCTTTGCTTGTTTGGTAATCTTTTTTGGTGTAGTTGTTTTTTTCTTTTTCTGCTCATCCTGCCTGCCCGTCGAAGCTTTGGCGTAGACTGGAGCTTGTCGAAGGGTCTTCTTAGCTGTGATTTTCTTTTTTGTCGTAGCACGGGTGGTTGAAGAGGCTTTTTTGGGAGCTTTCTTTTTAGTTATCGTTTTTTTCTTGATGGTTTTTTTTACAACCTTTTTTTTCGTAGTCTTTTTCTTAGTTATAGCTTTTTTCTTGACCGTTTTTTTAGCCACTTTTTTCTTGGGTACTCTTTTTTTTGTCGTAGCTTTTTTTGTGGTTTTCTTTTTTGCAATCTTTTTTTTGACAGTTCTTTTTGTAGTTTTTTTTCTCATATTTTATTCCACCAAATTGTATAACGTAATTTATTTTACTATCAAATTAGTTTGTAATAATTTTTTCTTTAATTGATTAAACTTAAGGAGAATATCTTCAACTTTGCTTTCGTTGGCCTCTCTTTTGGCCTGCTCAAGTTTCAATTTTATGTTCTGAACAATACTTTTCCAATTTTTCTTTTGTAATTGTAAAAGGAGTTTTTCAAAAGCCGTCTTGTTAATACTCCCTTCAAATTCTAAAAGCACTTTACTTACGTATTGTCTCTCATTATCATCTAGTCTGTCAAAAAATGAAGCAAAATCTATTGTTTTTTGCTTTTCCCTCGCTATCTTTAATTTTACAAATATATCTCTTATTGGATGCGGTAAGTACTCTGCTAAAAAGTCCCCATTGTCTTCATGTAATAGTTCCATATTGTTTATTATAGCAAAAAATATCTTTTTTTCAAGTCTATTATCTGCACTTTGCGACTGTGAGGCACTTTTGGGAGGTGCTTGTATTGTTTGGTTTTCGGATTTGATCGAATCCATCGGTATTTGCATTGTTTTTGAAGCTTTTTGCAAGAGAATATCCCGTTTTATCGGATCTTGTATGTTGTTTATTGTTTTGATTATGTCATTGGCCAGTTTTAACTTTTTTGATAGTGTTTTTGCCATAAACCCTTGTCCAATGGTATCGATCAGAAATACGAATATATCTTTTGATTGGCGCACTAGGCTTTTTATGCTACCGTCTTTGCCCAAAAATGAGGCAGGGTCTTCTTTATCGGGTAGCATGACAACTTTTAACTCTAGATTTACTTGCCAACAAAGTTCTGTGAGCCGTAATATTGCATTTTTTCCGGCGTTATCACCGTCGTATAGCACATATAGACTTTGGATGTACCGGGAGAGTATTTTTAGGTGCTCTTGGGTGCATGAGGTACCCAATGTTGCAACGGTATTGGTAAACCCGTGTTGGGACATAGCGATACAGTCTGTGTAGCCTTCTACTAGGAACATATGATCTTTTTTGAGCAAGCTTTTTCTGGCCAGGTCAAACCCAAATAATAGCGACCCTTTGTTGAAGAAGACATTTTCATGAGAATTGTAATATTTTGCCCGTTGGTCTCCTTCTTTGAATATTCTGCCGCCAAAACCACAGTGTCTGCCGATCAGGTCTTTTATAGGGAAAAGTATTCGCTCTTCAAATGGAGAGTAGATGACCTTTTTACCTTCTGCCAATATTTTTGCCTCAAGTAGGTCTTGCTGTATGAACGAATGCTTATTCATGTAGTTGGTTAGAGCCCGTATCGATCGTAGACCACCCGGAAAATAACCGAGATTGAATGTCTGTATACTTTGTTTGTTGAAATCTCGTTCTTGCAAATATCGGATTACATGAGGGGACGCAAGAAGTTGCTCATGACACCATTGTGCAAACGTTGCACACAAATCAAAATATTTTTCTTTTTCTTCACTGTGTGAGGCGATATCTTTGGTCAGTGATTCAGGGAGTTCTATTTGATATTTGTTGGCAAGATGTTTTGCTGCTTCAATCTGAGAGCATCCTTCAACTTTTGAGATGAATGTTATGACGTCGCCGCCCATGTGGCAGCCAAAGCAGTAAAATATTTCTTTGTGAGGGCTTACGGTAAAAGACGCGGTTTTTTCGTTATGAAATGGGCAACGGCCTTTCCAGTAATTTCCTGCTTTTTTTACCGTTGTGTAGTCACTCACCACGTCCAAGATTTGAATTTTTGTTTTAACAAAACTGAAAATATTCATCAGATTTTATAGCCACCTATTTTTTTGCAAATGTTTGAATTGATACTATTGAAATACACGATATGGCACAGAGCAATAGGGACAGCCACTGGGAGGTGGATAGCAAAGAAAAGATTCCTGTTTTTGTAAAAAATGTTTGATCTCCACGTAAAAAATCTATACTGAACCGTGCAATGCTTGTGAGCATCAGATAGGAAAACGCCAGTTGTGCTGATTTTTTTAATTTTTTTGAAAATACAAACTTCATAAGAAAAAAAATCAAAAGGGCTACAAGTGAACTATATATCTGTGTCGGATGTATCGCAGTGTGTAGTGGTGCAACGGTTGCAGGGTCTGTGTAAACAACTGCCCATGGCAAATTGGTTGGTTTGCCGTAGCAACAGCCAGCAAAAAAGCATCCTATACGTGCACTTGCTTCTAGTAGTGGCGCATATATTGCAGCTAAATCTAAAAATGGCATGAATGGAACGTCCAAGCGCCTCAAGTAGATTGGAATAACGATTAATATTGCCAGTATTGATCCTATGGAGGATAAACCTCCTTCCCATAATTTAAAAATATCCCAAAAACTTGCGATAGAGCCATAATCTTCAATCAAATACAGAATTCTTCCGCCAGCAATCGCACTAAATATAGTTACGACAATTACTTTACTGAAATTATCATAAGATATTATTTGTTTTTGTTTCGGATCTTTTAAAAACAGCCATATCGATATGGCTAAACCTATAACGACAAAGAGGCCATAACTTTGAATTGAAAATGGTCCCCATATGTGCAAAAGTTCCTTTGACATGTTTTACGTCTTTCTATGCTAGCTTTGTGTTAGTTCTTATGTAGATATTATACCGTATTTTTTATGTTTTGTCTTAAGCAATAAAAATAGGCCTTATCACCCACAATAAGCTACAAAAAATGAGGCGAGACTAATGAGAGCAGTTGCACCAGACATTAAAAAAGCGCTAAGGATGAGAGTATTTCGGCTGTATTTTTTGATCGCTTTGCATTCTCTTGTTATTTCAGATAATTCTGTTTTAAGTTTATTTTCCGATTTTTGTGTAGTTTGTTTTGTTTCTTTTTTAACCAAAAAGAAAACGGCATGTTTTCTTATGTTTTCATTAACTGAGGCCACAAGTTGATTGAAGTCTATGTGTCCAAAGTATATTTTCTTTTGCAATTTTTCGGTTATCCCTTTGTCAGTGAAGTATTTTTTCTTTAATATTTTTTCAATTTCTCTCTTGGCGATTTTTAATTTTTTGAACGTATCTTGTCCCACATTAGCAACTGTTCTTTCTGAAATTTTTATATGTATTGGTGTATTGGATCTCAACAGATAGTGTAATCCTGCTACGTACAGTTGGGAGTTGTTGGCCATAATGTGTAAGATATCTTCAAAATCATCAGACAAAAAACTAAATACGATCTCAAGGATTTCAGGTGGAAGAGTGAGTAAGTGTATCCCTCTCGGATATATCTCTGTTTCTGATCTTTCTACTGGAAGATGGGTGCGATTTGTTTCAATGCCGACTTGGTGTTGAGCGCCGACAGGGTCATCGCCTACTGGTTTTGAATACCCGCAAATTTTTCTGAATACTGAAAGAAGCTTCTCAGAAAAACTTTTTTTCTTTTTTCTTTCACGATGTTGTGTTTCTCTTGGGGTAGGTTCAGGTAAATCTTCCATATCAGTGATTGGCGATTCAGGTTCAACTGTATCTCCTATATCCTCTAAGACCAGCTCTTGCTCTACTTGTGTTCGCTCTGCTTGTGCTTGAGGAGGGGTAATTGTTATGACTTCCTCTCTTTTTGAGTGACCCATGCTAAAAGCATGGCAGTTGCTGAGTAGTAGTGTTATTGCAAGCAGTGATAAGAGGGATTTTTTTAAAGCATTGCTATTGATCATTACTATTATCGCTATCATCGTTGTACCAGTTTGCGATTTTTTTTCTACAAGCACCTATTTTTCTGTGACAAGAATTACAGCAGTCACCTATTTTTTTGCAGCAAGGATTACAGCATTTGCCAACTGCTTTACATAATCTATAGCAAAGATTTATAAAACTACAGCAAAAACATGCGTCAAGAGCAATAAGACAATCTGTACAGCGGGTATTTGGTTTTCTTTCATTCATTTCTCGAAGAGGGCGACAGAGTGCATAGCATCCTTCCTCCCGAATTACACGGGAGTTACAGCAAAAACCAAGACGACAAAAAAGGGAAGGGTATTGTACCAAGCAGCATAGAGGGCTCGGAAAAAAGCAACAGCAATAATTATTTTTACTGTCGGTATAGCTGTATATCCAACAATCAAGATCAGCGTTTACGCGAAAGTTACAACAGTCCAGGCAAAATTGTTCTTGGCAGTATCCGAGGCAATATTGACACTTTTTACGGTGTATAGCTTTTATTTTTTGAAGAATATAGTCGATGATATTTTGTAATTGTTTTTTATCCATTTCATAGCCAGAAAAGTTAAAAACTAAGTCTTTGTTAAGTGAAGAAATAAGTTTTTTTAGTTTTTCTTCTCTTAATCCCGTTCCTCTATACTTTTTTATTATTTTTTGGTTTATTTTTTTGTTGTTAAAAAAAATTCTTCTTAATAGTCTTTCTAGATAGTTTTTTGCCAGATCTAATGCTCTTACGGAGATGTGTTTTTTAAATATATTTTTTGTTTTGTGTTTTGATTTACACACATTCAATACTTGCCTAAAGGGGTTTTGGCTGGACATTCTGAAACCGATTTTTCCTATATTTCTACTTAGATAGCGTAGGCCAGCTAGATAATTTTTGCTATGTGTTGCCATGAAATTAATAGCATCATCCCAATCTTGTAGATACTCGTGTATAATTTCTAAACAATCCATTGGTATGTCTGTAAAGTTTGTTTCTAAGCGAATTTGGTGTTGAGCACCGACAGGGTCATCACCGACTGGTTTTGAATACCCGCAGATTTTTCTAAATACTGAAAGAAGCCATTCACGCAAACTTTTCTTCTTCTTTCTTTCACGATGTCGTGTTTTTCTTGGGGCAGGTTCAGGTAAATCTTCCATATCAGTGATTGGCGATTCAGGTTCAGATATATCCTCTAAGACCAGCTCTTGCTCTACTTGTGTTCGCTCTGCTTGTGCTTCAGGAGGGGCAATTGTTATAACTTCCTCTCTTTTTACATGATCCATGCTAAAAGCATGAAAATTGCTGATTAGTAGCGTTATTGCAAACAGTGATAGGAGGGATTGTTTTAGAGGGATTGTATATTTTTCCATTTTGGCAACCTTCACATTTGGGATAAAAAAATAATGTTTTATAGTATTAAAATTATACCTGAAATAAATTATTTTGCAAGCAAAAAGGCGGAAAATTAGCTTTTTTTAGCCAAAAACACCTATGGAAGCGTTTTTAGGGGAGTTCCTTGTTCGTAGGGAGCGATCTAGAGGGGCTTTCGGCTTGTTTATGACTATTTTAAAGTGGCACTTTAAATCAGTCATAAAAATATTGAAAAAGTGTTGACTATTTTAAGGTGATGCTTTAAAATAGTCAATGAAAGTTGCGATTTTAGGCTATTTTAAGGAGATATTGATGTTTGAAAGAGATTTAGCTGGAACGTTACAGAGGTATGCGAAATTCCCGGTTATTGCTCTTTTAGGGCCAAGACAGTCGGGGAAAACAACACTTGTTCAGAGCGTTTTTTCAAAACATAAATTTTTGAGTTTAGACAATGAAGTTACTCAAACTTTTGCGTCAGAAGATCCGGAAGGTTTTTTGTTGTCTCATGAAAATGAGCATGGGATTATTTTAGATGAGTTTCAATATGCTCCAAAGCTTACCACATACATAAAGCTGGAATCAGACAAAAAAAAGAGACCGGGCTATTTTGTTTTAACGGGATCACAAAATTTTTTGGCTAACAAGGCGATAACTGAGTCTTTAGCTGGAAGGGTTGGTATCTTAAATCTTTTGCCGTTTTCTAATAGTGAGCTTTTAAAAAATAACCTGATTGCAGAATCGGTATCGAAAGTGATCTTTACCGGTAGCTATCCAAGAATTTATTCAGACAATATTTTGCCGACAGAATTTTATCCGTCTTATATTTTGTCGTATATTCAGCGGGATGTCGGACAGTTAATAAATCCTAAAAATATGACAACATTTCGCAGGTTTGTTCAGCTGTGTGCTGGTAGAATTGGTCAATTGTGTAATGTTAATGCTTTGGCGTCTGAAACAGGTATTTCCGCGCCAACTGCAAAAGAGTGGCTTTCTATTTTAGAAGCAAGCTATATTTTATTTTTTTTAGAGCCGCATTTTAAAAACTTTAACAAACGATTAGTCAAAACGCCGAAGCTTTATTTTTTTGATACTGGCTTGGCATGTTCACTTTTGCGGATTAATTCCTCTAAGGATTTAAGTAATTCACATTTTCAGGGTCCTCTTTTTGAGTCGATGATTATTTCGGATTTGTATAAACAATATTGTAATAGTGGAAGGCGTCCTGCTCTCTATTTCTGGCGTGATGCTGGAGGGGCCAATGAGGTTGATTGTGTCTTAGACGAGGGATCAAAACTTTATCCAATAGAAATAAAGGCTGGGAAAACGGTGGTAAGTGATTCTTTTCGTGGCCTTGATTATTGGAATAAACTTGCTGGCGCAGATCCTCGTAATTCATATCTGGTTTACGCAAATCAGGAGAAACAAATCAGAAAGAAGGGGAATGTTATTGGTTGGCAAGATGCGAGTTCTTTGATTTCTGATATTTTGCAAAAATAAAGAATGATCAATCACAGAAGCTGTCGAGCTCATCTTCACACTGTTCACTGCTTGTGCTGTTGCTTGCTGAGACTTTTCTTTTGCATAAACCTTCGCACATAGAGGTCATCTTTCTAAAGCTCCTTGTTGCTTTGCTTGCCTCGGTTTCATTCATGTTCCTTACTTTTTTGCATGCTTGGCTAAATGTTGTACGGCCTGAACATAAGCCATTGAGGGGTTCTAATCTTTCAATTTCAGCCTCAGTTTCATCATTTTCACACAAGTCGAACACACGATTGCACACTTCATCTTCTTGGTCCTCATGTGCAACATTGCCTAAAGGATTATCGTAATAAGAACATTGATAGTGAGCCTTTTCGTAGCGGCATCTTGTACCGTAGCGGGCGCAACTAACCACAGGTCTACATCTAAATTTTTTGTTTACATAGCTGCATCTCGAGGTTACTTTTGTTTTTTCACAAACTCGCCAGCATATTTTGCGAACTTGGCATGTGGTGCAGTTTGTATTGCAAAGTTCGTAGGAGCAACCGCAGCGGTTGGCATGGTTTACAGCTTTAACGATGCCGTATATACCTCCACCAAACATTCCTACGCATGCTAATGTGCCGAGTATTGCAACCACTGT
>Ga0180433_10005424_pt1 | contig 17233 bp, 11 predicted proteins | sample SS_ome_8_FD_132980 | JGI IMG/M metagenome (GOLD analysis project Ga0180433, IMG submission 132980) | Hypersaline lake sediment archaeal communities from the Salton Sea, California, USA - SS_1_D_1 metaG | ecosystem: Environmental > Aquatic > Non-marine Saline and Alkaline > Hypersaline >... | reverse complement strand
TCCTTATCATCAACATCTGTTATGTATGGGATGCCACTGATGTCCGATGATTCTTTCGTCAATGCAGCTATATCATCTCGCGAGACATGTTCTAATGAGAATTTACGACATCCTGCCATAATCTGTCTTAGTCCTTGGTTAAGCCGTTCCATATATGTGTAAATACCCATTGCACCCGTTGGAACTTTTTCAAAGTTTTTCCCAAGTTTTCTTTTAAGGTCAGGTGCTGTAACAAATATCTCCTCCTTTGTATCTCCAAATCTTTGTACATACACTGGAACCATGTTCTCATCGATTTTTTTGCCAATTGTTTTGCCAACCATGGCTGCTGCAAGAGGCGCCCTTGCCATTCCGATAAGTTTAAAGTAAGGTGCTCCAAGTGCCAGACCTTTTAGCATCTGATCCTCAAATGAAAAGCCACCAGCTATAGCAATATCGGGAACATAGTCTCCTTTTTTAGCAAGCTTATCCACGTATTTATAAAGCAATGAATGCAGTTCTACTTCTGGTACTCCCCATTCATTCATCATTCTCCACGGGCTCATACCTGTTCCTCCGCCTGCGGCATCAACCGTTAAAAGATCGATTTTAGCTTTGGACGCATATTTTAATGCTTGTGCCAGGGCTACTGGGCGGTATGCACCTGTTTTTAGGAAGACATGTTTTGCGCCGATATCTCTGAGTTCCTTAACTCTTTTCAAAAAAGCATCTTCTGTTACCATGCCAACTCGAGAATGCCTTTCGAATTCTTTGAAATTGCCTTTTTCAAATGCCTTGATTATGTCAGGGTCAGTCGGATCAGGAATAACGATATACCCCCGTTTTTTCAAAAGTTGCGCCTTTTTAAGATCCTTGATTTTGACTTCACCACCGATATTTTTTGCGCCCTGTCCCCATTTAAGTTCAACAGCATCAACATCCAGTTCAGAGATTGCATATTCATGGACGCCCAACATTGTATCCTCTACATTTGCTTGCACAATTATGGCACCGTAACCATCTTGCTGCCATTTTTTATAGAGTTTAACTCGCCATTCAAGTTCTGGTGAGTGTTTTACTTTTCCTTTGACAATTTCAGATGCTGGATCCATCCCACATACGTTTTCTCCGATTGTAAGTGGGATGCCGGTGAGGGCAGCACCTATTGCAAGTCCTTCCCAGTTATTTTTTGCAATAGATGTTGAACCAAGTCCGGGTATTATTGACGGCATCCTTAGTTTGATTTTCTTATCTCTTCCAATCCTTGTCTCAAGACTTACATTGGAAAATATTGCTTTGTTACTGTCAGCTTCTATTCCCTGCGCTCCAACAACTCCTCCGAGTATTGTGAAATGAGAAAGATCCACGGGGTAGTTCTTTTCATTTGCCGATGTAATTATTCCATAAGGTTGTGGATAGATAATTTCATGTCCTCTGTAAGCAGATTTACCTATCTCGCACATTCCGACGCAACCATCAACACATGTTGCGCACATTCCACTAAGAGCATTAATCGCCCCTTCTGTTCTATTTTTACTCAGCGTAGCTGCAGACGCATTTATCTTTGTTAATGCCATATTTTTTACCTCCAATTTGTTTCTAACTTTCTTTTTTTTCTTTATCTTTTTTTCTTCCTAATTCTTTATAACACCATCCACATGGATTCATGAAACACATTTTGTCATCTTCATCCTCCAGACAAACAGGTTCGACATTTGCGCAACCACCACATACATCACCTGGCGGATTTGGGCCTTGACAGCGTAGTTCGCATGCGGGGCAAATATACATACATGCACCGCACGTTCTGCAAACATCAGATTTGATATCAAAAGGTGTTGTTATCTTTCTGTCTTTTCCTCTGTTGATAAATCCTATTGCTCTGGCATCCATCTGCTCAGCACACATACGGACGCAAAGCCCACAAAGAATACAGTCGTTATGATCTACTTTGAATCTTACTTGCCTTACTTCCATTGCTGCGGCAAGATCTTGAATTGTTTTTGATGACGGGCACATTGCAAGCAATAGTTCGACCAACATTTTTCTTGATTCTACAACTCGCTTAGAATTCGTTCGCACAAACAACCCCTCCTCAGCAGGATAGGTGCATGACGAGACGAGTTTTGCGCTAGCTCCTTTGCCAATTTCTACAATGCATAGGCGGCATGCTCCATAGTCTGTTAGTCCATCATAGTGGCATAACGTGGGTATTTCTATGCCATAAAATCGAGCAGCATCCAAGAGAGATGAACCTTCTTCTACTTGGGCATCAAGACCATCTATTGTCAGATTGATCATATAAGTGCCTCCTTGACTTTTTTCTCTCGTTCCATTTTTTCTTGTAGTTCTATTTCAAGATCACATCGCAGGCAACGCTTTGCCTCTTTCATTGCTATACTTTTTGAATAACATAATTCAACTTCATCGAAATTTCCTTTTCTTTTGTCGCTAGATAAGGTTGAAGGGTTTTGCATTTTGTATTTTACTGGTTCTGCCTCAGGGTCGAAAAACGTGTCAACTTTCTTATGCTCCCGCCATGAATATGTTCTTGTTCTATCTTTTGTAAGGTACTGGTCTATGTTTACAGCTGCACGTTCTCCTGATGATATTGCATTAATTACTGTAGCCGGGCCTGATACCACATCTCCGCCTGAAAAAACGCCAGGTATGCTTGTCACTCCATTTTTATCACAACTTACGGTTCCATCAGGATTCGTTTCAACATCAAGCCCAGTAAAAAGTTCAGTAACGTCCGAAAATTCTCCTATTGCAGGTATTACGATATCAACATCTAAATAGAAATTACTGTTTTTGATTGGAATCGGTTTTTGCCTTCCATTTTTATCGAAATCTCCCGGCTTCATTTTTATACATTCAATACTTTTTACTTTTCCTTTTTCTCCAAATATTTTTTCTGGTGCAGTTAAGTACTGTATTTTTACTCCTTCACTCTCCGCTGCTTTAATCTCCTCTTCATATGCGGGCATTTCTCTTCGAGTTCTTCTGTAGAGAATAGTCACATATTTTGCACCCAGTCTAAGTATTGTTCTAGCAGCATCAATTGCGGAATTTCCTCCACCTATTACAACAGCTTTCTTTCCAATAGGGGACGCCATAGGTTTGTCCATACTAATATCGGCAAGTAAATCTACTGCCTGGAAAACATTTTCAAGATTTTCTCCTGGAATTCCCAGGTGCCGGTCTCCATACATTCCAACTGCAACAAAAAACGCTTCATATCCTTGCGACCACAGTTGAGATATTGTAATATCCCTGCCAACCTGTGTATTCAATTTTATATCTACTCCTAATTTCTTGATATTATTAATTTCGCGTTGTAAAATACGATTCGGTAAACGATATTCAGGTATTGCCACTGCCATCATTCCACCGGCAACAGGTAACTTTTCAAAGACTGTTGGTTTGTATCCTAAACGGGCTAGGAAATAGGCACAACTCAGCCCAGCGGGACCAGCCCCTATGACAGCAACTCTGAAAGGCATTTCTCCCTTTGAAACTTTAATTTCTGGATACTCAATGTTATTTTCCTCATAATCTCCAATGAATCTCTTCAATGACCTAATGGCAACAGACTCATCAATCTGATTTCTTCTGCACTTGGACTGGCATTGATGATCACATATACGTCCACAAACTGATGGGAATGGGTTGGTGTCTAGTGCTAATTCCAACGCTTCTTTAAATCTGCCTTCTCCAATCAAAGAAATATATCCTGGAACATTCATGCCAGCAGGACAGGCATTTTGACAAGGAGATATGTATAAGTCACGGCAAACGCCAGCAGGGCATTTTCTATCTCTGATATGTGTTTCATATTCCTCTCGGAAATATTTTAAAGTTGATAAAACAGGGTTGGCCGCAGTCTGGCCAAGGCCGCACATTGAAGTATCTTTTACTACATTTGCAAGCTCTTCTAGAAGTTCCAAATCTCCTTCTTTTCCCTGTCCTTTAGTGATATCTGTAACAATCTCTGCCATTCGTTTGGTTCCTTCACGGCAAGATAAACATTTTCCACAGGATTCATCCTGAAGAAATTCTAGGAAATATTTGGCAACATCTACCATGCAGGTATCCTCGTCCATGACTACCATACCACCAGAACCCATGATTGACCCGGCTTCTTTGAGTTTTTCATAGTCGACTGGTGTGTCAAGAAGCTCCTTTGGTATACAACCGCCAGAAGGTCCCCCTGTTTGAACTGCTTTAAATGATTTTCCTTCAGGAATTCCTCCTCCTATGCCGTAGATCATATCTTTTAGGGTGATTCCCATTGGGACTTCTACTAGGCCTGTATTGTTTATTTTCCCTACAAGTGAAAATATCTTGGTTCCCTTACTGGTTTCAGTACCAATACTAGAATACCACTTTGCACCTTTTGAGATAATTAGTGGAATGTTTGCCCATGTTTCAACATTATTTATGTTTGTAGGCTTGTTCCACAATCCTTTTTGGGCGGGAAATGGTGGACGTTGTCTTGGTTCACCTTTTTTCCCTTCAATGGATGCGATGAGTGCTGTTTCTTCCCCGCATACAAAAGCTCCAGCTCCTCGGACAATTTTTATATCAAAATCAAAATGAGAATCCAGAATATTTTTGCCAAGAAGGCCGTATTGTCTCGCTTGTTTTATTGCATTTTTTATTGTTTTTACTGCAATAGGGTACTCGTCCCTTATATAAACAAATCCTTCGTTGGCACCTATTGCGTATGCCCCAATGATCATCCCTTCAAGTATGCTGTGAGGATTTCCTTCAAGCAAACTCCGATCCATGTATGCGCCAGGATCTCCCTCATCTGCATTACAAATAATATATTTCGCATCGCCCTTTGCCTTTCTACAAAAATCCCATTTAAATCCAGTGGGGAAACCTGCACCCCCTCGTCCTCTCAGTCCAGATTTTTTAATCTCATCAATGATTTTATCATGATGCATATTGCATAGAGCTTTTCCTGCTGATTCGTATCCTCCAATTGAAAAGTAATCCTCAATTTTGTACGGATCTATTAGACCATTCTTGCCAAAAACAATGCGATGTTGGCCTTTATAGAATTGCACGTCCTTTTCATATGTACTCCTCTTTCCACTGAGCGGATCAACATAAAGTAAACGATCTATAATTTTACCAGCAAGGACTGTTTCTGAAAGGATTTCCTTAATGTCTTGAGGCTGTACTTTTTGATAAAAAATTCCCTTAGGATGAATAACAACAATGGGTCCCTTTTCACAAAATCCATGGCAACCAGTAACTTTAATTTCTACCTTGCTCTCAATATTTCTTTTTTTGATCTCCCGTTTAAAAGTATCAATTACTTTTTTACAACCAGAGGCATGACAGCCAGTACCGCCACAGACAGTTACTAGCTGTTTCCCTGTTTTCGCCTTTTTGGCAATGCTCTCTTTAATTTGCTTAAGATCTGTAATATTTTTTATTTTCATTGTTATCCCTTAAAAAACGTTGAATATAAGTTGTAAAAAGCCTTCAATTCGCCATCTAAATTCTCAAACTCAAGTAAATGCTTCTTACATCCTTTACGTGAGCATATCTGGATTCTTCCTCCTTCTGCGAGATTCATTAATGCCATTTGAGAGTTGCATTTATCACAAGTTCTAGTACTTATCAAACTGGCATTACACCACGGGCAAAAGAGTGAAGGTGCATCTCCTTCAGATATTAAATCAGGAATCTCTGAAGTATATCTTCCATAGAGGGAACTCAGATACAATTCCCCTTTTCTACCTTTAAATTCAAATAGTATGTGTGTGGCAGGACACCCATCAATAATGTGAGTTTCATCCAGCAAACTGTGTTTGCAATGAGGACATTCTACATTAAGTTGAATCATAGCAATTCGTTCCTATTTTTTCTTCGAATATTTTTTAAGAGTCGGGGCAACTTTTTTTGCATTCATCTGTCCATAGTACTTTCCATCTACTACCATCAAAGGACCTAAAGCACATGCGCCGAGACATCTTACAGTTTCAAGAGTGAAGTTTTTGTCTGGTGTTGTTTCATCCACTCCAATGTTCAGATGATTCTCTATCTCTTGCAAAACTTTTGGTCCTCCACGAACATGGCATGCCGTACCCGAACACACAGTTATAATGTGTTTGCCTCTGGGCTTTAGATAAAACGATTTGTAAAAAGTGGTCAGACTATAGACATCAATCAAGGGAACATTCAATTTTTCAGAAACGTGTTTTAATATTTCGGGGGGAAGCCAACGATTTACCGCTTGAATGTCCTGTAATATTGGGATTAAAGACGATTTTTTATAATCATATTTACTTAATATTCCATCGATATCTGCATTTTTCACTAAGATCCCCCTTAGTTTTTAGAAGGGGAAAACGTACTAACCTTTTAATATCTTACGATAGTGTTGAAAAGCTAAATTGGTTCATAGTTGTGGGTTAAAGAACTAACGATTGATCATTTTTGAAAAAGATAAATTCTTCAGAGATTGTCTGTTAATTTCGGCTAATTTTACCGTGCTTCACCTCAAAGTTTTAATAGGGGATGTTGATACGGGCATCACTAACATATTTAGGAGGCACGTAATGGAAAAGAACGTAGAATCTTTCATGGAAAAGGTTATTGAAAAAAATCCCGGCGAAAAAGAGTTTCACCAAGCAGTCCGAGAGGTAGTAGAAAGCGTAATGCCATTTATTGAGAGGAACCCTAAGTACAAAAAAGCAAAAATCCTTGAAAGGATGGTAGAACCAGAAAGAACCATCATGTTTCGTGTTCCTTGGATAGATGATAAGGGCGAAATTCAGGTAAATCGTGGCTATCGTGTTGAGTTCAACAGTGCAATTGGCCCATATAAAGGCGGGCTTCGTTTCCATCCAAGTGTAACTCTCAGTATCCTTAAATTCCTAGGTTTTGAACAGACATTTAAGAACAGTCTTACAACTCTTCCGATGGGCGGAGGAAAGGGGGGCTCTGATTTTAATGCACGAGGAAAGTCCGATGGGGAAATCATGAGATTCTGCCAATCATTTATGTCTGAGCTTTACCGCCATATTGGACCAAACACAGATGTTCCTGCTGGAGACATTGGTGTTGGTGGCAGAGAAATCGGTTATTTGTTTGGTATGTATAAAAGGTTAATGAACGAATTTACGGGGATTCTCACTGGCAAGGGACGTAACTGGGGTGGAAGTTTAATCCGTCCTGAAGCAACAGGTTTTGGTGCTGTTTATTTCGCTCAGGAGATGTTAAAAATCAAAGGCGAAGATTTCAAAGACAAAATCGTAACCATTTCTGGTTTTGGTAATGTTGCATGGGGTGCTGCAATTAAGATCAATGAACTAGGTGGAAAAGTTGTTACTTTGTCAGGTCCTGATGGATATATCTATGACAAAGATGGAGTCAAAGGCGAAAAAATTGAATATATGCTTGAGATGCGCTCTTCTAACAATGATCGAGTAGAAGATTATGCCAAGAAATACGACGTTCCGTTCTATGCAGGTAAAAAACCTTGGGAAGTTGAATGTGATATCGCTATGCCATGTGCAATTCAAAACGAACTAGATGACGGGGACGTAAAAAACCTTATCAAAAATGGGTGTAAGTTAATTGCAGAAGTTTCTAATATGGGTTGTACCGCTGAGGCAGCTAAGCTTGCTACCGAAGAGATGATGTTTGCTCCTGGTAAAGCAGTTAACGCCGGTGGTGTTGCCGTTTCCGGTCTTGAAATGTCCCAAAATAGTATGAGGTATAACTGGACATCTGAAGAGGTCGATGCAAGGTTACATCAGATCATGAAGGATATCCACGAAGCATGTGTTAAACACGGGCACACTTCAGATGACAAGGTCAATTACATAAAAGGGGCCAATATTGCCGGATTTGTAAAAGTAGCTGATGCAATGTTGGATCAAGGGGTAGTTTAAAACAAACCCTCTCTTTTTCTTTTTCCAATTTTTATAAAGAGCAAAGCTCAGTATAAATAAGGGGTTTTGTGTAGTAAATAATCATATATGTGTCCTATTAACTTCCAGTGACATTCAAATCATCATAAACAAACAACTAAATAACAAATGAAGGATTTGGAAATGGGGGAGGAAAAATGTATAAAAAACACCATGAATTTGAAGAGCCCGATGATGGGACAATAATTTGGCGATATGTAGATTTCACAAAGTTCATATCTTACTTGGATAAAAAAGCATTATTTTTTGTTCGAAGCGATAAATTATTTGACAGATATGAAGGAAAATATACTGAGTTAGATGTAAAGTTATGGAAGGAAATATTAAAGCCTAATATAAAAATGGAGCAAACAGAAATTTACGATGAGTTCAGAAAAATCGTTAATTTAAGTAGCTGGCATATTAACGAAAATGAATCGGCAGCTATGTGGGAAATATGTCTCCAAAGTAGCGAAGGTGTTGCCATACAATCAACATTTAAACGATTGAAAGATAGTTTTACTCCCCATAAAGAAGACGATATTCTTATAGGTAAAGTGAACTACATTGATTATAAAAAGGACCGCATACCTGAAGGAAATATATTCAACCCATTCCTGTATAAACGCAAAGCATTCAGATATGAACGAGAATTGAGAGCGATAATTGTGAAGTTTGCTCCGCCAGAAAAAACCATTGAAAATCATGTTTTGTACGCTGATCCAAAATGGTTCGGGATTCATGTTAAAACAGATTTAAATGTCTTGATCGATAAAATAATTGTTTCACCAAATGTTCCAGATTGGTTTATAGATTTAGTCAAATCTGTTGTAAAAAAATATGAACTAAATAAAAAGGTAGAGCCTTCTGAATTATCTAAAGGCCCGCCATATTAAGATTATTTTTTCTGTGAAATTTGAAGATTTGCACGTTTTATCGTATAAATCCTCAATGAAGACAAAATTATTATCCTAGGGGGTGTTATTTCATATACAAAATTGCAAGTGAGAGATAGTTCATGGAAATAGAAGATTATGAAGAAACTTACGAACTCAGAAGACAAATTTATCACACTCTTATGCCTTTTAGAGTTAGAGAGATTCTTCTCGTTTCAAGTTTATATGATGCATTTATCATTGAAGAGGAAGGTCTTATTTCTGAATTAATTATTGGGGAGTATCAGCATCTTCTTCTAAGCTCTTCGCCACGTATTACTCGTGTTTCTTCAGGAGAAAAAGCATTGGCAAAACTGAAGAATCGTAAATATGATTTGGTTATTACGATGTCAAAAAACATAGGAATGGATCCATTTGATTTCGGTAAAAAAATTAAGAAAGCACGTCCCGGTTTACCTGTTGTTCTTTTAGCAATTGATAGTGCTGATGTGAATCTTATTAAGCAAAAAGAGGATGAAAGAAGTATAGACAAGTCATTTTTCTGGACCGGTGATCCAACACTATTTCTTGCAATTATAAAATTTGTTGAGGATATCAGGAATGCCCCATGCGATACCATCAATGGAAACGTCCGCGTAATAATCATGATTGAAGACTCCATCCGTTATTATTCCATGATTCTTCCGCTTATTTTAACTGAAATTGTTAAACAAACACAACGAATTCTCTCCGAAGATTTTAACGAAATGCAAAGACTCTTGACCCAAAAAGCTCGACCAAAAATACTTCTTGCAGAGACATTTGAAGAAGGCATGGCGCTATATGCACAATACAAGGAATACGTTCTTGGTATCATTTCGGATGTTAATTTCAAACATAATGGAAAACTAGATAAAAATGCCGGCTATGATTTCGTTCAATATGTTAGAAAAGAAAACAAATACATGCCAATTCTTCTGCAATCCTTAATTCCATCGAATAGAGAAAAAGCTGAGTCAAGGGATGCTCATTTTTTGGATAAAAATTCACCTACCATATTGGAAGATTTTCAGACTTTTCTTTTAAGGCATCTGGGATTTGGAGATTTTATTTTCTTATTACCAAAAGATGAGAAACAGTTAGAAAAAACGAGGGAAAACAAAAGACTAGAAGATGTTCATGTTCAAACAACTGATATCGCTCGTGCTTCCAATATGAAGGAATTCCAGCAAGCTCTTCAAGAAATACCTCTTGAATCTTTACAGTTTCATATTAATAGAAACCATTTCTCCAACTGGTTGATGGCTCGTTGTGAGTTTAAACTTGCAATGAAACTACGTCCATTGAAAGCATCAGATTTTACAGATTTGGATGAGGTGAAAACGTACATTGTGGACATGTTCAATGAGAGTCGTATGGATAAGCAACGGGGGACTATTGCCGATTTTTCCCAACAAACTTTTGAAGAAGGCTCTTCCTTTACAAGACTTAGGGGGGACTCTCTTGGCGGGAAGGGACGTGGAATTGCATTTATGAGAGCACTCTTGGCAAGATACAATCTTGAAGAAAAGTACGGGGATGTAAAGATAAGAATTCCAAATACGGTTGTAATTGGAACATTGGAATTCGATCGGTTCATCTCAGATAATAATTTAACTAGAATTTTGGAAGAAAAGGATATTACTGATAGCGAAATAGCAGAAGTATTCCTCCAAGGAAAGATTTGCGATGAATTGAAAACAGATCTTAATAAAATACTGCAACATTTTAAATTACCGCTGGCTATTAGATCCTCAAGTCTTCTAGAAGATTCTCAAAATCATCCTTTTGCTGGTTTATATTCGACATATATGCTTCCCAATAATCATGAGGATGACGCGATTAGGCTGGAACAATTATGTCGAGCAATAAAACTTGTTTACGCATCGGTTTTTTTTAAGGACGCCCGAATTTATATTGAATCGACTGCTGCAAAAACTGAAGAAGAAAAAATGGCTGTGATGGTTCAAGAGCTGGTAGGTAAAGATTATGACGATCGCTTTTATCCAACGTTTTCAGGTGTCGCTCAATCCTATAATTTCTATCCAGTTTCGCATCAATCTGCAGAAGACGGTATTGTAAGTGTTGCTGTAGGCCTTGGCAAATCGGTCGTTGGAGGTGAGAAAGTCCTTAGATTTTCTCCAAGATATCCCGAAATTATGCCCGAATTTTCAACGCCATCAGATGTTCTTGAAAATTCACAGAAAACACTCTATGTTTTGGACACATCAAAGAAAAAATTCAAATTATCGGACGAAGACGATACCACTCTGAAAAAACTGAAAATAGACGACATCGAAAAAGATGGCACGCTGAATTTCATTGCCAGTGCATATGACAGGATTGATGGAGTTATCCGAGATGGTTTATCAGATGAATGGGCACCTCTTATCACTTTTTCAGGAATTTTAAAATATGATGTTTTTCCACTTGCATCCATTCTAAAAGATATTCTGGATATTGGCAGTAGAGGGATGGGTTGTGCTGTGGAAGTAGAGTTTGCTGTTGTACTTGATGAGGAAAACAGAGAACCCCCTACATTTGCTCTTCTTCAAATAAGGCCATTTGTAATTTCGCATGAATTTAGTGAGATTACTTGGGATGAAAATATCGATCCCAAAAATATTTTTATTCAATCCAGTAAGGCATTGGGAAATGAATCGATGGATAATGTTCAAGATATCGTTTATGTTCCTCATGAAGATTTTGATTCATCCAAAACAATTGAAATTGCAGAAGAAGTTGATAGAATTAACAAAAGTTTGGTAAAAACCAAAAAGCCCTATGTCTTGATTGGACCTGGGAGGTGGGGTACCCAGGATAGATGGCTAGGTATGCCAGTTAGATGGGGACAAATATCTGGTGTAAAGGTCATGGTTGAAACATCACTTGAAGATTTTAACATCCGCCCCTCACAAGGTACGCATTTCTTCCAGAACATAATCTCTAGAGGCATAGGATATGTCAATATGCCTTTCGATTCAAAAGATTGTTCAATAGATTGGAAATGGTTAAAAGAGCAGAAAATTGAAAAAGAACTAAAATTCGTTAAACATGTTCACTTATCTACACCATTAACAATCAAAATTGATGGTAGATCTGGACGTGCCATCGTTCTAAAATCCAAGGTTAAGAGTTGAGCTGTTTGATTTGAAAAAATCAGATCAACTCATCCCCAATTTCATCCTGATTCAATAAGAGCAATTGCATTTTACATGGAATATCATTTTCGGGCAATTCGAATATATTTTAGGTTATACTTATTTGGTAAATAAATATTATCAATTAGAGATAATAAAGTATTTATTAGTGAGTGTTTATAACTGGTAAATCATGAAAATTAAAATATTTGTAACTGGTGGTACTTTCGATAAAGAGTATGATGAGATCAAGGGAGTGCTTTTTTTCAAAAAAACTCACTTATTTGAAATACTGAAAAAAGGTCGTTGTAAACTAGAAATTGATATCAAAACTTTAATGATGATCGATAGCTTAGACATGACTAATAAGGATAGAAACATTATTCTCGAAAAATGCAAAAAAGCAAAGGAAGATAGAATACTTATTACCCATGGCACTGATAAGATGGTAGAAACGGCCAAAGTTCTCGCCAGTTCTATAAAAGATAAGACAGTTGTTTTGACGGGTGCAATGATACCCTATAAATTTGGCAGTTCTGATGGATTATTCAATATAGGAAGTTCCTTGGCATTTGTCCAAACTTTACCATATGGAGTTTATGTTTCCATGGGTGGCAAGTATTTTCACTGGGATAATGTTAGAAAAAACAAAGAGGCAGGCAAATTTGAAGAAATAAAATAAACACCTGCATATCTACCTACTATTTGGAATTCACTAAAAAATTAGTAGAGCTCCATTCTAGAAAAAGGTAATTTTTGGTTAACGTATGATAGTTAAAACATGATAAACTATTAAAAAATACCATGTATACACGCTACAACAGAAACTTACCAAGATGTGTTGTAAATGTATGAGATAGTGGAAAAGAAAGTATTATCAGATACAGTAAAATTAATGAAGATAAAGGCACCGCTTGTTGCTAGAAAAGCTCAGGCGGGTCAGTTCATTATACTTAGAATAGATGAAAAGGGAGAACGCATTCCTTTAACCATAGCTGATTTTGATAGAAAAAAGGGAACAATTACAATTATTTTTATGGAAGTTGGTAAAACAACAAAACAACTCGGTATTCTCGATGTTGGCGATTCACTCCAGAACTTCGCTGGTCCCCTTGGTATGCCCTCAGAGATTGAAAAATACGGTAATGTTGTATGCATTGGCGGGGGAGTGGGAATAGCTCCCTTATACCCTATCGTTAAAGCTTTGAAGAAAACGGGAAATCACGTTGTTTCCATACTTGGAGCTCGAAACGAAAAACTGCTTTTACTGGAAGATGAGATAGCATCTTTTAGTGACGAGTTTTATATTGCTACTGATGATGGCTCAAAGGGCCACAAAGGTTTTGTAAGTGACGTTTTACAGAAACGAATTGACGAAAAAGAAAAAATAGACATGGTTATGGCAATTGGCCCAGTGATTATGATGAAGGTTGTGGCTGATCTTACGAAAAAATACGATATTAAAACACTTGTGAGTCTAAATCCAATCATGGTTGATGGTACTGGTATGTGTGGTGGTTGTAGGGTTTCTGTAGGTGGAGAAACAAAGTTTGCATGTGTAGATGGCCCTGAGTTTGATGGACATAAAGTTGATTTTGAAAATTTAATGCTTCGTAATCAAAGATTTATCAAAGAAGAAGAAAAGTCATGTAAACTAGCGGACGTGTAATAATATGGCTGTGAGAAAAACTAAACATGAGATGCCTGAGCAACCCCCAAAAGAAAGGATTAAAAATTTCAAAGAAGTCCCGTATGGTTACAGCGATGAAACTGCAATAGAAGAGGCAAAACGGTGCCTGCAATGTAAAAACAAACCATGTATGGATGGGTGCCCTGTTGAGATTGATATCCCTGGTTTTATAAAATGTATTGCTGAGGGTGATTTTGATAAAGCAGCTGAAGTAATTAAGAATAAAAACAGTCTCCCTGCTGTTTCAGGTAGGGTGTGCCCATATGAGGGCCAATGTGAAGGAAGGTGCACTCTTAAAAAAATTGGAGAGCCCGTTGCTATCGGTAGATTGGAACGTTTTATTGCCGATTATGAACGTGAAAAAGGTGCAAAACCACCTAAGAAAACAAAATCTACAGGTAAAAAAATTGCAGTTGTCGGTTCGGGACCTGCAGGTCTTACATGTGCTGGTGATCTCGCAAAGATGGGACACGGAGTGACTGTTTTCGAAGCATTGCATGCACCTGGTGGCGTTCTCATGTATGGAATACCAGAGTTTCGTCTCCCAAAAAAGATTGTAAATTCAGAGGTCGATTACATCAAAAAACTAGGAGTAGATGTAAGATATGATGTGGTTGTTGGAAAAACTATTACAGTAGATGAGCTTTTTGAAGAGTATGATGCAGTATTTATTGGTACTGGTGCAGGGCTCCCTCGCTGGTTGAGGATTCCTGGAGAAAATCTTGATGGTGTATATTCAGCAAACGAGTTTCTTACTCGCGTAAACATGATGGGGGCTTATAGATTTCCTGATTATGACACACCTGTTAAAATTGGAAAAATAGTGGCAACATTTGGTGCAGGAAACGTTGCAATGGATTGTGCAAGAACATCACTGAGATTAGGTGCAAAGAAATCGTATATCATCTATCGCAGGTCGGATGTTGAGATGCCAGCAAGAAATGAGGAAATTGAACATGCGAGAGAAGAAGGAGTAATCTTTAAACTTTTAACTAACCCTGTAGAATTTATTGGTAATGATAAAGGTCTTCTTATGAAGGTTGAATGCATTAAAATGAAACTAGGAGAGCCAGATGATTCGGGAAGAAGACGACCAATTCCAATTCCGAATTCTGAGCAAACAATCAAGATCGATACAGCACTTGTTGCCATTGGGCAAAGCCCAAATCCTCTCATCCCTCAGACTGTGAAAGGAATAAAAATGGGAAAATGGGGAAATATTGATACTGATGATAGCGGAAGAACATCTATCCCTGGACTTTTCGCTGGTGGAGATATTGCAACGGGTGCTGCAACAGTAATTCTTGCAATGGGTGCGGGAAAACGCGCAGCACGAGCAATAGATAAATATGTCAAATCTGAAAATTAAGATTATATGTATTGTTCATATCTGGGATGTTACATATGAATTCAATTTGTAGTATCCTATGATTTTTTTGATGATGTATTATTCAAAGGGATTGAAAGAGATGAATATTAAAGGGTTATATTCATTGAGAAAGACGGTAAAACAAACCGTATCTCTCTCTCCGAAAACGTAAAAAAAACCAATTCTAGAATAAAGCACGGGGTTTTCAACTATTACAATTTGGAAAGTGGTGACATATTTCTCAGGCTTTTAAACCTAAGGGGGATTTATTTTTACCAAAGATGGGGTGTAGAAATGCCTCATATACTAACTTTTATAAGATACTTCTTGTTTCCCCTCAGTGGAGGTTTCCATGGTTGTAAATATTGATCGATTATTTTCAAAGCGAGCTACACGGTTCAGATCTTCCGAAATACGTGAACTTCTAAAGGTAACTCAGATTCCTGGGATGATCTCCTTTGCAGGAGGGTTGCCAAACCCATTAGCATTTCCTGTTGATATAATTCATGAATGCATAGAAAAAACCTTTCAAAAAGACATCAAACAAGCACTTCAGTATGGTACAACAGAGGGTTTGACATCACTTAGAGGTGTTCTTGCTGAAAGGATGAAAAAGAAGCACCATATTAATTGCGAGTTGCACGATATTCTAATTACAAGCGGGGCTCAACAAGCTCTATCGCTTGCCGCTATCTGTTTTTTGGATCCCGGTGATACATATTTGACAAGCGTACCTGCATATCTTGGTGCTGTTCAGGCGTTTACTGCATTTGAAGCAAATTGCGAGTCAATCCCCACGAATGATGAGGGTATTGATACAGATTCACTACGTAGAAATCTTGAGAGACTAGGTCGGACAGGGGTACTTCCAAAATTTATTTACACGGTTCCAACTTTTCAGAATCCATCTGGAGAAACAATGTCTATGAGCCATAGGAGGGAACTCTTAGATATCGCTTCAGAATATGATTTTCTAATAATTGAAGACGATCCATATAGCGAACTTATATTTGAGGGGGATCCCATCCCACCGATCAAATCTTTGGATACAAAAGGCCGTGTTGTTTATACCAGTACTTTTTCTAAAATTCTTGCACCAGGTTTCAGAATGGGTTGGGTTATAGCATCAAAGCAGATACTGGATAAGCTTATACAGGCTAAGCAGGCAACTGATCTTTGCACAAACAGTTTTTCTCAGTATGTTGCATATGAATATGTAAACGGCGGGTATCTTGATAAACACGTTGAACGGATAAAGGAATTATACAAAAGAAAACGTGATTTGATGTTGAAATCTCTTAAAGAGTATTTTCCATCAGAGGTTAGTTGGACTATTCCAAAGGGAGGCATGTTTATTTGGATAACACTTCCAAAAAACATTGATACGAGATTGATGTTCCAAAAGGCATTAGCTAAAAAAGTTGCATATGTTGTCGGTGAAGCGTTTTTTCCCAAAGGGGGGAATTATAATTCAATGCGTTTAAATTTCTCCTATTCTGAAGACGGGCTCATAAAGGAAGGAATAAAGCGTCTGTCGGAAGTAATTAAAGATGAGTTAGCAACGACATATCAACAGGATACATTTCCTCCTGATGGAGTATAAGTTAGAAGCAGTGCCCCCTCTTTAGTTTGGAAAAGAATCTAATTCGAAGTCCAATGATCCATCTTTTTCATTTAATTTATATATGTTCCCCGGTTACCATATACTGTATTTTTTTGCATGTCTTTGTTTTGGTATTTGTAGCACTGTGACTTTACATTTGAAATAAGGTATTATGTAAAATACATACCAGGCCCCATTTATGATTTCAATTTATTGAGACACACGGTTCAAAACCTGAGTTTCGCACTTAAACAGATATTAAGTGCCTTCAGTAGTTGTATTTTATTGGAGATAAAATGCAAACTCTACTGAAGACACAAGAAAACATAAAGCCGAACCAAAATAAGACTTTTCCGATTGGAACTATTAAAACCGTGAAACAGATTTTTGAAGAACTACATCTCTCAGCCATTCTTGATGAAATCAAGCATTGTGGTCATCAACTCAGCGGACTGGTCATTGGCCTTGTCTCCCATAAACTCACAGAAGACATGTCAGTAAAACAGTGCCACCAATGGATGAACAACAATCCACTGCTTCTCAAAGAATTACAGTTAGATACATTTGGGAAAGATGCGCTTTACCGTGGTCTTGGAAAAAT
>Ga0180433_10005423_pt1 | contig 17233 bp, 13 predicted proteins | sample SS_ome_8_FD_132980 | JGI IMG/M metagenome (GOLD analysis project Ga0180433, IMG submission 132980) | Hypersaline lake sediment archaeal communities from the Salton Sea, California, USA - SS_1_D_1 metaG | ecosystem: Environmental > Aquatic > Non-marine Saline and Alkaline > Hypersaline >... | reverse complement strand
CCTTCTCGGGATTACTAAGATGTTCTAATACTGAAATAGCGGTTACAATATCAAATTTTTGATTAAAAGGAATTTCTACTTCGAGATCGCCTTGTTTGCATTGACACTGAACTCGATTACACGCAATCTTGATAGCATAATTCGAAACATCCATTCCGTATACATCATAATATTTTTTTAACTTATTTAGAAAGTGACCATAAGCACATCCAATATCTAAAAGAGTTTTATGATGAGTGGAGTAATATTTGATAAACTTTCTGTACTTTAGAGCACGCCAGAAGTTTAACCGTGCCTGCAAATCATAACTCCATATTTTTGAGAAATGCGATTCATCTCCTTCGAAATAGGTCTTCTCAAACTTACTACTGCTCACATTTTAGTATTATATTGATTTTAATAAAAATATTTTGAAGAATTAAACAATGATGAAATACCCCGAGACTAAACACATTAATGAAAAAATTTTTAATTTCTTGAAAGCAAGAATGAAATCGAGGACTGGATATAAAGATAATACAATAATTGTAAAACTTATATTAAGTGTAGTCTACGGTATGATGATGGATATAGGATATAGAAAAGATTTTTAGTTAAAAAGGAGTTAAATTTTTTTCCTAATAAGAATTTTAATTGGTATGAACATAATTTTCATTGAGAATTTCCAGATTTATAAAAAGTTTACCAATGTAAAGACTATTGGTGGCATAGAAACAAATACTAATGACGTAATTGAAGAACTTAAAAAAAAAGGGCACAATATCTGGACACCTAACGACCAAAAAGAACCGAAATGGGTTTTAAATGGAGATGTACATATCATTGCGGCTTCTACTTTTGACCCAATAACCTATATGCAGATTTTAAAATATAAGAAAAAGTTTCGCGAAACAGCAGCAGTAGTCATTCATGGTCACACCACCGTAGAGGATCTTAAAGGAAATTTTCTCCCAGATAAGCCAATTTTTAATTTAATCTTTAAATTTTGGCTTAAAATTCTTTATGGTACAGCTAATTTATTGATTACGCCGAGTAATTATTCTAAAAAATGTCTGGAGCAAATTCAAACGACGATGACCTATCCTATTATACCAGTTAGTAATGGGATTCGTATAGAGCAATTCATAGAAAAAGAGAGTTATCGGAATAATTTTAGGAAATTCTTATTTAAAAATTATGCGGTTCCAGATGATGCAAAAGTTATTCTTAATGTCGGGTTGAGTTGGAAAAAGAAAGGAGTAGATACTTTTAGTGAGATTGCAAAACAATTTCCCGAATATTATTTTGTATGGGTCGGACCTATTAATAAAAATCCAGATATTGTTGAAGCTTTAAAATTAAATAATGTGATATTCACTGGTTTTTATCCCGATATTCGTGAAGCTTATTACGGAGCAGATCTATTTTTAAATACTTCCTATGTTGAAAATCAAGGTATTCCACTTATAGAGGCCGCTATCTGTAAACTTCCTATAGTCGCACGAGACTTACCTGCGTATGATTGGGTGCATCATGATTATTCATGTTTTAAGGCAAATAATTTGGACGAATTTATTGCAGGCATTAAAAATTTAATCAATAATAATGAGAAAAGGAGTCAATACATCTCAAACGCATATCAGGATGCGGTTGAATTACATGATTTTAAGAAAATTGGAGAGAAAATTGAGCGATTATATTTAAAAGCACTTAGGATTAAGGAAATATGGGATAAGAAACGAAAAGCATAAATTATATCTAATGAAATCTTTTTAAAAATATTATATATGGTATCATGTGGTAATAGAAATGGGTATAAATTCGCTTAAAGAAACTTTACTAACAAGGTTAAAGGAATTATGGGCTTATAAAATATTTAAAATTGCAGTATTAGCTCACACCTTCTATGCGGTATTCTCAATAATATTTCTAATTGTAGCTTTAAGAGATTTAAGTGATTTCTATGTATATTATAAATCAGCTGGGATATTTATCGAGGATATACAAGAGTTATATAATCAGTCAAATTATCCCTATGCCTATAGATATTTTCCTTTATCAGCTGTTTTTTATATCCCATTTTATTTGATGGGTTTTGAATTGGGATTCATTTTCTATGTTATTCTTAATTACTTCTTATGCATAATCATTTCTATATTATTGTATAAAATAATAATGAAAATTCGAGGAAAAGATCATGAACAGGGAGAGGAACGAGTAGTTTTATATTTATGTTTGTTTTTTATGGGATTACCCCACCTTTCCAACTACATCTTAGGTCAAAATAATATACTAGTAACTTTTATGATAATTTTATCTCTCTATCTTTTCCTTAAACATGATAGCATTAAAATGGAGTTTATAGCAAGTTTATTATTAGGTATTAGTATTATTATCAAACCAATTACCATAACAATTATTCCATTTCTCCTTTTAATCGAATTCGATCGTAATAGTAAACGATTTAAGTTGGATTTTATAAAAAGCATTATCCGTATTATTGGTTCCTTAATTCCTTTAGCATTAAATTTAATTTATTTCATCTTATATCCAAAATTGTGGGATGATTTTCTTCAGACCAATTTTACGGGGACTAATCCTGTGGATATAAATTTTTCGTTTAGTTTGACCAAGTTAATAATCAACGGATTTCACTCTTTTGGAGCACCCTATAGCCAACTTATGATATTATTTATAACACTTCTATTATTTGGAGGATCAGGCTTCCTTTTTTATGTTTTTAGGAAGAAAATCAAACATCCAATTCTTTTTGGATACATTTATAGCGTAATAATTACTTTAATAGTGTATTTTGATTCCTGGGATCATCATCTACTAACTCTTACTCCACTTTTAATAATAATGTTATTCTTTTTACCAAGAAATTCTAAAATAACGAAGAATTATATTAAACTGGGTTTTATGTTCTTTAGTTTCTTGGATATAGGTTTCTTTGCTCTTTTTTTACTAATTTATCCCTTTTTTCCATTCAATTTCGTCCCAACTATTGTTTTAATATTAATTTTCTATGGAATTAGTAATTATTGTTTAGAAGACAAAAGAGTAGGACCATAAGAACGCATTGAAGAATGGCTTTTTCTTCAATTAATATTAATTTCATTATGATTAAAGTTAAATAATGTCATACCCAAATCTACATAGATTTAATAATTAGTAATGAAATCGGCAAAAGATGCAAGAATTTTTTATAATTTTTATCCCAGCATTTTTATTGGGCATTTTGCATACTCTCATACCTTGTGAAGATAAGGCTATCTTCTTTTTTTGGTCCTTTGGAATCGCAAAAAATCCAAAAAGAAGTCTTTATATTCTTATTTTATATGGCATTGGATTAATCACCTCAAATCTTATTATAGCATTTGGGACTGTACTCATTAGTTTTGTTCCACGATTCATAATTCCTGATTTAATTTCTGACCCATATACAGTTAATTTCTTCGGAGCATTCACATCTATGTTTGCTGGGATTATTTTATTGTTTTTTGTCATGAGATTTGATTATATGCCTCATTCGAAATATTCAAAGAGTATAGTAAAGCTTGATTGGGAACAAAACAAAACTCCTTATTTATTTGGAGTATTAGTTGGATTTGCTCCATGTATTTTTGAATTAATTATATATTCGCAATGTTTACAATTTTCTTTAGCGCATGGTTTTGTCGAAGGGATTTTAATTGTGTTTTATTTTTCATTAGGGACATTTGTAGGGTTGTTTCCCTTAGCATTGGCAAAACAAGGGACATCTCACGTTGTTCGACCAAAGGATAGCAAAAGAACACTTATTTTTTATATTATGCTCGCAATCATAATAGTGTTCAACACAGTTGTTCTGATTTTATCCTTTTTGCGTATTCCGGTCTTCCCATTACAGAATATCTAAATAATGGGAATCTATCGATTTGATATAACACAAAAATTAAAAATTAATCAATAATTCAAAATCAACAGTTGGTCTAATATAAGAATTTATATGTGTAATTTTTTATATATTATAGACTAAGATTAAAGATTAAAAATTTTGAACTGTTAAGAGCGATGAACTGCCTATTTTGTGATTCTAAAAAAATCGAATTTACTTGTGAAAAGTGCAATTCGAGCTTTTGTATTAATCATATGGCCACCACTGAACAGTGGATGTGTAAAAAACATGATCATAATTACTCGAAAGCTAGTGCTGCCGAAAAAGGATATCGTTGTACGATTGTTGAAAATAGTAAATGCCCCGAGTGCGAAGCCCTTTTAAGATTAGAAAGACTCTCTTCCGGACAGTATTATCTTGAATGTACCAACCCTAAGTGTGCATGGAATTCCTATTTAAAAACTCCAGGGCTCTTTTTTCCTACCAAAGAACAACTCGCTCGCGAAGCAACAAAATATAACCTTATTAAAGGTTATAAATTAGATCTCTGTAGAAAAAGCCTTAAGCATATTACTGGTAAGGAGATATGTCCCAATTGTTTTTTAGAATTGTTAAAAAGATCTCATATTACGAACTTTTCCACCATTATGACCTCTTTTAATATTACAGCTCAACAAATGATAAAACTCATCAATAAATATATGGATGAGGAACGAATTTATGGAATAATTGATCAGAGAAATCAAATATTTTATTATATCTCTCCAGAAATGCGTGAAAAGATATTAGCTAAGATCCAAAATGATGGTATTTTAAAAGTTGCTAATTTAGGCGAGATGTTGGATATGAATTCAGATATCACCCTTAAAGTAATTTACAAATTGATAAGTCACTATCAGATTAAAGGATCCTTTTCCATAAATAAACGGTTTTATTATACTCAAAAACATATTGTTGCAACGCTCATAAAAGAGATCAAGGAAAAAGGACGAGTCTCGATTGAAAATTTAGCGAATATATTTAATATCCCTGCAGAACTCACAAAGTCATTTGGTGTCAATCTTATGAGGACTGGAGAAATTAATGCTTTTTTTGCGGATAGAGGTAATGAGATCATCACAAAAGAAAAAATAAAGGAAGAAACCGAAAATTTTGCAAAAGAAGTAGGTCTTTTTGAATTAAATAGCCTCGCAAGGAACCTGAAAATTGCAGTTGAGTTGGCACGCAAAACTTTACATGAACTTATCAAAACAGGAACGATTAACGGTATTTTCACCCAAAGACGAGAGTTTATGACCTCGAAGTATTTAGAAAAGAAAATCAAGGAGATAGCAAGGGCATATAGAACCATGCCTTTAAGAGAGCTTTCCAATAGATTAGGAGTTACCGAGTCGAGTATTGAAGAAAATTTGGCTCAACTTATTGGCAGAGGAGATATTGATGGATATATTGATATGCATAAACGATTATTTGTAGCCTATAGCGTTCCACGTTCCGAGTCGGGTAAGGCTCATATAAAACAAAAAGTAACGACCCCAATTGATGAAGGAAAGATAGAGGTCGTAAGGGATTATGATTTTGAGGGTGGTCAAGTTCACATGAAAATCGCTGTCAGAAATATGAGTAACATGGCAATCAATAATGTAAAAGTTTTATTAGATGTACCCTCTAGCTATAAATCTAAACAATCTCTAATAACCATTCCCGTTATTGAGGGTAAAAATTCTCGCGGAGTAGATTTTTATTTGGAACCAAAACAATGCGGTTTATCTAACATTGGAGGCACAGTTATTTACAAAGATGCAACGGGAGAAAAACATACCATTAATATCCGTAAAAAAGAAGTTCAGATAAAGTGTCCGCTTGTCTGCACGAATCTTAGTTCAATTGAGGACTGCCAGATAGCAATAAAATCCTTACCGAATGATGCTCGCGCATTTCTTATTGCAGATTTAGATCCACGATTAGCTTATCGTGCCGCTATTAGGACCTTAAAAAATTTCGAGACTAGTGCCGTCACATCTCATGAAGGAACTGACGCTAAGGGCTCTTATGAAGCAGAAGCTTGGTTTTGTGCTGAAGCGAAGGTTACAGGTGGAAGAATCATTACTCGAATTTACGTATCTGAAGGAAGTCAATCCCTAGAGGTTCGTGTATGGCATGGTAATGCTGGTGGACTTACTGGATTCTTAGCACGAATTATTGAGTTGTTATTTGAAGAGATCAATATCATTCGAAAAATAAAATCTGAAGAACGAGAAAAAACAATTGATGTAATGGCGATAACACAAAATTTAGCGGAAGTAAGTGATTATTGTATGCTTCGCTGGAAAGCTCAAAATATTAGAAATAAATTGCACGATACTTTCGTTCGATTGAGAAAACTACTTGGCGATAAAGAGGCAATACTCGGTAGACTCGAATTTTGGCTTACCGAGTTAAATAAGTATGGGAAAGATGATAAAATCAGTGATGAAGATGCAGATAAATTAGTAAATGATATTGAAAAGTTTAAGAGTGTAATTGCTCGAGCTATTAAATTATAGATTTTATCCTTATTTTTTTAAACAATATTTATATATTTTAATATTGATTATAAATAATAATAGAAAATAAGAACAGACTCTACGAGGTGAATCATATTCCAATAATCTCGATTAGTATTAATGAAAACCTGAGAGAATTTATCAATAAATTAGTCTCAAAAAATCAATATGAAAATAAATCGAAATTAATCCGGGATGCATTATTACGATTAATGTCCACAATGGAGATTTCTAACATGGAATCCCTAAATTTTAGTCCTACAATTAAAAAAAATATATTAGGGAATATGATTATTGTTGCGCCCCATGATCCGCAAATTCAGAGAAAGATAAATCACATTGAAACCGAATATAAGGATCAAATTGTCAGTAAGAATCAACATTTTCAAGGAGAGAACCTTATAAGCTTTTTATTGTTCGAAGGAAATATCCAAGATTTCCAAAATTTTGTAGTAGAAGTAAATGGAATCAAGGAGATTAAAAACTTTAGATATTTAATTGTAAATTAAAGCATTTATTTTGTATTCAAAGATAGGAATACTTTTATTTTTAATACTTAACTATTTACAACTACTATCATTTAGAGTAAAGTATTTTGAAAAAAAAGAATAATAATTCTGCTAAAACTGATTCAATATATCGCAAATTACAACGTCATCTTAATACCCTTCCAATTGGATATCCCCAAACCGATTCAGGAGTTGAATTGAGATTATTAAAATATATATTTACTCCCAAAGAAGCAGAAATCGCAATAAAATTACGTTTTATACCAGATCCAATTGAAAGTATCTATCGGCGAGTAAAAAAGCAGATAAATTCAATAGAAGAGCTTGAAAAAATTTTATATAGTATGTATGAGAAAGGGGGAATACGAATCAAGCATTCGATGGTCGACAATAAGAAGAAAATATTATATCAGAATGCATTTTTAGCGGTAGGGATGTTTGAATACCAAGTAAAACGACTCACTAAGGAATACTTTGAAGATTTCTTGCAGTATATGGATGAGGCATATCTTGATGAATTAGTTTCAACCAAAATCAATCAATTGAGAACAATCCCTGTAGAACAAAGCATTGATGTCGATCATAACATTGCTAGTTATGATCAATTAGAAACATTACTGGAAAATGCTTCTCGTATTTCGATAATGCCATGTGTCTGTAGAAAAGGGCAGGATCTTATCGGCGAACCATGTCATCAAACGGAAATGCGAGAAACATGCTTTGTATTGAATGATTCGGTAGAACATGTTTTAGAATTGGGATGGGGGCGTGAAATAACAAAAGACGAAGCGCGCGAAATATTTAAAAAAGTACAAGAAGATGGACTAATTATACAACCGGGAAATGCATTGGACCCCAGTTATATATGTTGTTGTTGTGGTTGTTGTTGCTGCGTTACCACCAATCTTAAAAAGTTAGAACGTCCATGGGAAATGATTACTACAAATTACTTTGCCGAAGTAGATTCTGATTTATGTATAGGGTGCGGAACTTGTATCGAACGATGCCAAATGGACGCAATTACAATGATTGATTCAGTAGCACAAGTCAATAAAAAATGCTGCATTGGCTGTGGTAATTGTGTCCAAACGTGTCCAGAAAGTGCTTTAATTTTGAAAAAGAAAGAAAAGGAACTAAGTCCCCCAAAGAATAACACAGAACTATACTTAAAGATAATGGATAAAAAAGCAAAATTAAGACGGATAGAAAAAGGAACTGAAAAAAATAAGAGAGATCGATCTTATGGGAAAAAATAAATATGGAAAACAATATAAAGCAAAAGGACAGAATTTAAAGGGTTCTAATAGAAACGGATCTCCTATAAAGGGTGGAAAGATGAAAGCTAGTCATATCTTAGTTGAAAAATTCACTAAAGCTCAGGAAATTTATGAGAATATTCAAGCTGGGGATAATTTTGAACAATTAGCTCACCAGCATTCAATTTGTCCGAGCAAAAAACGAGGAGGTAATTTAGGAGAGTTTGGAAAGGGAGATATGGTAGCTGAGTTCTGGAATGCTACATCCAAATTAAAAATTGGAGAAATCTCCATACCAGTTAAATCTACCTATGGATACCATATAATCAAACGGACTGGGTAATAATAAAGAATTAAGAATAGCCCAGCACGGATTCGAACCGTGGTCACGGGGTTCAGGGCCCCAGATGCTTGACCGCTACACCACTGGGCTAATAGATTAGAACGATTCAATAATATTAATTTACTCTGTCTAAAAAACTTACTTACAATTTTTCACGAGATATGTTGACTCTCGGCTTATTTTTAAATAATAATCGAAATCTAATATTTTTATTTATCGCAATTAAGATAGATTTTTATGTTTGAATGTTTTTATAATTTATTGGATTACACACATTTTAAGGGAGGATGTAAAACTTATTTATTTTTAAACCCGTGACTGAAAAACCCCGTAAAAAATTCTTTATCCTCCTGGTGTAATCCACTTTTTAAAAATTATTTTAATTTCCTCTGAACTATTCTATCTTAACTTTTTTATTATTTAGTTTATTAAGATTTATAGAGCTAATTGAGAATAGACCTAAAAATAACCATATTCATAATGATTTTATGAGTCAAAAAGGAAAGACAGTTATTCGGGGACAGATTACGGCAATTCGTAATGGTGAGAAACGAATTTCACGAGGTTATACCTATGGTTATATGGTTCTAAGTGTCCATACAACCGAGGGTTTATATTCAATACTGGTTAGTACTGAAAAAATTAACTCATATGGATTTTTACCGCGTGTTGGACAATATATTCTTGCAGAAGGTATCCGCACGCCTTCTCGTGATGGTTTTCATGATTATTCCATGAGTCATCTTTCAATGCTTGAACATATTGACCCTAAATAAGGACTTTTATACTTTTGAATCTACTAGCTCATTATAAATATGATTAAAATATTTATCACTCATTCCTGCTATGTAATCGCGAGCGATAATAGGTAATTTTCCTTGTTCTTTATAGGGTTTGTAATAAGTAGAATAATCTTTATCATCTATATATTCAATATGTTCCTTAAAAATCGGGGCATCATAATTATCGTTCTCTAAATCATTCAATGATTTCTCGAAAATAAGGTAAAATTGCTGTTTTAATTCATATTCAAAAGTATTTTTTGTTTTTGTTTTTTTAAACAGATTTCTACGAGTATAAATCCTATCATAATTGAACTGTTTTAATTCTTTTAACGCTTCAAATATTTCTTCGCTATAACCAATGTAATCACTCGCTAGACTATTTTTAAGTAAATCCATTATCAAGGTTTTCATGATCTTTCTATTAGTATCGCCCAGAATCTCTCTACAATAAGAAGGAATGTCTGAACGCGTGATAAACTTTAATAATATCGCATCTTCGATATCTCTCCCGATATACGAAATCGTATCTGCAAGCCGAACTGCAACACCTTCATAGGACATCGGAACGCGCCTTATTTTATTACTACCAAAAGCATCATCGTATTCTTTGAAATGATCCTTCCATGATTTTCCATTAATTTCTTTGGGTTTCAATTTTTGTTCATGAACTTCCCCATCATGACAGAGAATCCCATCAAGTACTTGTAAAGTAAGATTGAGCCCTTTTGCGGGTTCATTGGGAAATCGCTTTTCTAAATAACTTAACCACCTTACACCTTGAGCATTGTGACTAAATGATCCAATTCCAAATTCGTTACTTATTTCATTTAAGATCTCTTCTCCAAGATGACCAGCTGGAGGGTGACCAAGATCATGTCCTAGTGAAATTGCTTCAATTAAATCATTATTTAATTTTAAGATCCTTCCGATCTGCCGAGAAACTCTCGATACTAATATCACATGTAAGGAACGATGGGTAATATTTGCATTATTAATTCCAAAAAAGACTTGAGAGCGATCAATATATCTTGAGTAACAGAGGGAATGAACGATTCTATCTACGTCTCGGAAGAATGGAGGACGAATATCAAATTCAGATTCTTGATCCTCCTCACTATAGCGTATCGCGTCAGAATCCGATATTGCTTTGCTTCCAATATCGGAATCTTTTCTCATGTGAAGGAGATATATTTTAAGATCCTCTGGTTTCATCGCTAATAGTCTCTAAATCATATTTTAAAATTATACGTTTCCAAACTTCACTATAATGGCTTCATACGGGCATTTTTCCTTGCATTTCAAACATAAATTGCATTCTCCCTTTCCAGTAAAAAATTCAAAAGGCTCATCTAAGAGTCGGATTTGTTTCGGGCAAATTTTTTCACAAATTCCACATTCCGCTCTTCCAACACACTTAACAGGATTACGTGCAAGTTTCAGAAAAGAATAATCCGATATTGCAGAAGCTATAGCTGCATAAGGGCAGAAATATCGACAATAAAAGCGTGGATACCATAAAGAAAATGCCATAATGGCAATATAAAAAGCAAAAATTACAAAACTCCCCAAATCATTAAAAAATAATAAATTACCAGTCAACCAAAATTCTCTAATCATATTGGGAAAGTAGACAAAAATAAATTCAGATAAGGAAAAAAAGCCAACTGGTTTTTGAGTAAGTAGTCCAAATTGATTTTTATATTCTAAATAGAAGTATATACTCGTATTTTTAGCAATTCCTAAAGGAAATATAATTATTACGAGAAGAATAATAATTACATATTTTGCTTTTAGTAAATTATTATGGGTTTTGGGTTTGAAATTGCGTTTTTTAGTTGGAATTGCAGTCATTATATCTTGAATAGTTCCAATTGGGCAAACCCATCCGCAAAAGAAACGATTAGTAAATAATATTATAATGAAAAATATTCCAATTAAAAATGCTGGAAACACACCTTCCCCAATACTATAAAAAATAATCTCAATAATTCCTGTACCTTTTGAGAGAGGATTTCTTGGAGAATTTAATACCGGAAAGACTTTAAAGATACCTTCTAAACCCGATAAATTAATAGTGAAGATGAACTCTAAAATAAGATAATTAATCAATAAAAAGAATATAACTTGAAAACACCGTCTAATTATGGTAATCGTATGATCTTTTAATTTAATATCAGATAATCTCAAAAATATACACTTATCGTAATTTTAAATTAAATAATAATTATTGGTTAAAAAAAATTATTTTTCTTCTTTAACCTAAGGTTTTAAATAATAAATTTCCAATGCTTATTAAGAAAAGATATAAATTAACTATTGAAAAAAATCTATTAAAATTCCTAAGTGAAAGGTTATTTTAATAGGATGGTCTCCATGTTTTTCGGACTCTTAGTGGCTTTTCGTAACTTTTTATGAATCATAGTTGAGAGACTTACACATTTACTTTCCTCACCATGGTTGGTGATGATTAATTTTGGTCGAGGCTGGATTTTTCGGAGGAATTGAGAAATCTGGCTACGGGATGAATGACCACTAAATCCTTCGAGAGTAAAAACATTAAGATTTAATTTTGTTAGTTGTGTCCTCCCTCGACTATCAACAAATTGAAATTCGCGAAAACCTCTTTGAATTCGTGAACCTAAAGTACCACTCACTTGGTATGATACAAAAATTAAAGCATTTTTCTTATCTTCTGCCAATGATCTAAGATATTGTACAGAAGGACCACCAATTAGCATTCCACTTGTAGCCATAATGATACAAGGCCCTCCAGTGATAACATCTTGTCTTTCTTCTTGAGCACTAATAGTGGTGAAAAATTCACTTAAAAATGGATTTTTACCTTGATGTAGAATCTTTTCTCGTAGATCAATACTTAAATAATCAGGATGCGCCGTGTGAATTGCTGTGGCTTCGGAGATTAATCCATCTAAGAATACAGGTACTCTATCAATTAATCCTTTTGAAATAAATTCTTCTAAGACAATGATAAGTTCTTGAGCTCTTCCTACGGCTAATACAGGAATAAGCACTTTTCCATCGTTTTTAAGAGTAGAATTAAGAATCTGCCTTAACTCTTTTTCAGAATCTTGTCTGCTCGGTATTCTATCTTGAGGCCCTCCGTATGTTGCCTCTGTGAGTAATGCTTCTACACGAGGGAATTTAATAGCCGCTCTTTCTAATAATCGAGACTTTTGAAATTTCAAATCTCCCGTATAGATGAAATTATAACCTCCTTTGCCAAAATGGAGATGTATAATTGATGAACCTAAGATATGTCCCGAGTTATGGAGTGTTAATTTAATATCTGGGGCAATGTCCGTGACTTTACCCCAAGAAAGGGGGATTGTATGGAGTACAGTATTTTTAACATCCCTACGTGAGTAGGGAGGGGGTATCCCTTCTTTTTCACAGATTTGTACAAAATCAAGCTGAAGCATGGTTGATAAATTACGAGTAGGGAGTGTAGAGTAGACTGGACCTCGATATCCATATTTATATAAAAATGGGACCATTCCACAATGATCGAGATGAGCGTGGGAAACTACAATAGCATCTAAATCTCTAACGGAAAATTCAGGGAGTTCAAAATGAGGAAAACGATCATTATTGTTTCCCATATTAAGCCCTACATCTAATAATACGTTACTATCTTTAGTTTGCATTAAGATACATGACCTTCCAACTTCTCGAAAGCCTCCAAGACAAGTTAATCTGATGTCCAAATCACTAAACAGAATTGGTCGGTGAATTCTTTTTCCTATTTCGAGTAATATATCCTTTTGTGTCTGTCGTTCCTTTTTTAACATATTTCGTATTAACTGAATTGTTTTAGAAGTTATTGGTGGCGTTCGGATCGTTTTTGGTTGCCAAAAGGTATTGGCCCGTATTTCTTTCAGATTCACTCCTTTTTTACCAATGACTAGTCCTGGTTTACCCGATTCTATTATGACCTCTCCGCGAGTATGGTCAAACTCGATGGCAGTAATTTCAGCTTCTTCCCCGACTAAATTTCTTATATATGCTTCAGTTTCAGATGGTTCTTTACGTTTATCAACATTCCAACGAAAGACAATTCGCTTTCGCATAGTCTTTGCTAAATCCTTGAGAATCTCAGAACTTTCAATTACTTCCATATTTGAATTTTCTGAATAAACTGCGATTTCAGGACCTTCAAATTCGATTTTTTGAACTTGAATATCTGCGGGTAAATTCTTTACAATATCATCCTTAATTCTTTGTAATTCTGCTTCAAAACTCATAATTTTTCATTTTGATTTATTGGTTTTAGTTTTTTATTGATTTTATTTACATAGAATCATATTACCTTAAAAATTTCTAAAGTAGCACTTAAAAGTATTATTAACTTTAAAAATTTTAATTTTATAATTGGTTGATTGTGAATATAACAATTTTATTCCAGATGCTATTTTCAAATAAATAGAATATTATTCTCGTAAATTAAGTCCTTAAATAAAGATAAGAAATTCGAGAATGAATTATTTCTAATTTCTATGTATTATATAAGTTAATCAAATAAAAATCTTATTATTATAAAATAACATGAAATAAGAGCATTTCTTGTTCAATTCTTCAATTAGATGTTGATAAAATTAAACCAAAATTATTTTGGATTAATCATTTCGAGAAACTCTTGTTCAGTAATGATTCTTACGCCTAAACTTTTTGCTTTGGTATATTTTGCTGTTGGCTCGGTCGAATTTGTAACTAAGTAATTGAGGGCTCCAGTAACATTACTTCTGCTTGAACCTCCATTTAAAGATACAAGATCTTCTGCCTCATTACGTTTCATAGTCTCCAACTTACCTGTAAAGCAGAAAGTCAAACCATCTAATTTTGCTCTACCTCTTTTAGCCCCTCTAATTGCAATTTTACCCTTATCGAGAACTGCTTTCATATCGGGATAAAGAGATTGAATACCAATATATAACATCTCTCCTGTGGCCTCACCAAAACCCTCAACTCGTGCGAAATCTGAAATTTTTGCATCTTTAAGTTTTTCAAGAGTATCAAATCCCGCATCCACTACTTTTTTGACTTGTCGTACTCCCATATTTTCAAGATTAAAACCGCCTACAAACTTCGCTAAAGAAACTTCTTTAACAGCATAAAGATTATCTAAAGCTTTTTTAGCTGACTTTTCTTGTACTCGATCCAATTTGATCAAATCTTGAGGTTGAAGATCGTAAAAATCGACGATTTTACGCACTTTTCCACTTTCAAACAATTGTTTTAGGATAAGATCGCCAAAATCCTTAATATTTAAAATCCGAATCCATTTGAGCAATCGAAAGTAATCTTTCTTAGAACATTGTTCATTAGGACAATATAACTTTGTTCCCTCATTAATTAATTTTGTGTTACAACTCGAACAGAACTCCGGAATTTGAACGGATTTAACTCCTGCTGGATTTGCTATAACACGCTCAATTTTAGGGATAATATCTCCTCGTTTAGAAATGATCACGTTTGAGCCGATCTTCAATCCTAAGCTAGTGATGAGATCAGGATTGGCTAAGCTTGCTCTTTGAACAGTGGTTCCAGCAATCTCTACAGGATTTACTACTGCAATAGGGGTATATATTGCTCCACTTTCACTCCACTCTACATCAATTACGGTCGTTTCGATCTCTTCGGGATCAAATTTAAAAGCAATTTGTTTCATGGGTCTCGCTCTCTTCATATCCTCTAAATCAATTCTCTCTCCTTTAATAACTAATCCATCGATTTCATAGTTTAGATGATCGCGAAGGTCAGTCATAATTTCATCTCGATATTTAACAAGTTCTTGAGTCGTAGTGAATTCCCTTGTATCTACCATTTTAAAGCCCTGTGCTGCCATCCATTCTAATTTATACGATTCATTTTTGAAGGAAAATGTAGGATTAAGATTTATAGCATCATAGACTATAATTTCAAGATCATCACTACCTTGTCCATCTTTTCTTTTAGTAATACCACTTGCAGTATTTCGTGGATTTTTATTCTCTAATGCATATTTTTCATTAAAAACATCACGTGGGAGGATTATTTCACCCCGAATGGCCCCCGTAAAATTTGAATCAATAATTCTTATAAAACCTTTCATCTGCATTACATTTGAAGTGATGTTATCCCCAATTTTTCCGTCACCTCTAGTTACTCCATATTTAAATTGTCCTTTGAAATACTGCAATTCAATACTAATCCCATCAAGTTTAAATTGAACAAGAAATTTAGGATAATTTCTCTTTTTTGCCCATTTAGAAAATTCTTGAGGACTCGTAACTTTATCTTGTGAATTCATAGGAATGATATGTGTTATTTTTTCAAGACTGGCATCATTATCCAATCCCACTTTTGAGAATACTTCATTGGTAGGATCCAATTCTTTTAATTGATCCCAGAGTTTATCAAATTCTGCATCCAATATTTCTGGTTGGGAATTATAATATAGATATTGGTGATATTCAATCTCTGCTTGGAGTTTTTTAATTAGTTGTTTTTTGGAAGATGGTTTAGCTCCTTTGAAGTTTCCATCACTAGTATCAGTTAATTTTAATTGTCTGCCCATTCTAAAGCCCTCGTAATATGAAGACTAACTATATTATTTTGTCTTTTTAAGTAATAATATCCTTTAACATATGTTCACATTTAAAACATTTCACGCTTTGACTTTAATGATTTTTTTCACCAGAGAGAATATGATTTAATGCGCAAGATCAAATTAAATTAGTCTAATCGATATTTCAAATGCTAAATGGGCTCTAATATCCTCAGAAAATAAAGATTTATAATCATTAGAAACTTAAACTCAATATAATTCAATAATTAAAGATAATATGTGCAAGGAACAAAATATAATTATTGAAATGGAGGGTACTTTCGGATATATAATATGAATATACTATGCGGGAAATGATATCATTGAAAACTCTGACCCAACTGAAATTTGTGGATTCATCCTCAATTTAATGAAGAAGATCTTGAGTAATGAGAAAATTCATTTCCCGCTCTTATTATAGATAAGGAATACTAAAATTTTAATCAAAAGCACAATTGATTTGTATATTATTATAAGATGATTATATTGAGGTCTGGATTATGCCCCGACGAGAAATCGCTGAAATTCTGAAATTAATGGAAAACACTGAAAATATTCGTAATATCGGTTTTGTAGGTCATATTGATCACGGTAAAACTACATTAAGTGATTCATTATTGAGTGAAGCAGGATTACTATCTCCTGATTTAGCGGGAGAGGCAAGAGCGCTCGATTATTTAGAAGAAGAACAGAGACGGGGGATCACAATGAAATCAACTAATATCTCGTTATTATATCAAAAGTCTTTAAAGGGGCATGACCCATTTTTAATTAACTTAGTAGATACCCCAGGGCATTTAGATTTTAGTGGAAAAGTTACAAGAGCATTAAGATTAATTGATGGAGTGGTGGTGGTGGTTGATGCTGTCGAGGAAATTATTGCTCAATCTGAAACCGTAATAAAACAAGCTTTACAAGAGGGAGTTAAACCAATCCTATTTATCAACAAAGTGGATCGCCTAATAAGAGAGTTAAAACTATCTGATGAGAAGATCAGACAAAAATATACGCGAATTATTAATGATTTTAATACCCTAGTAAAGAGATTTGCTGATAGCCCATATGACAAAGAATGGCAAGTATCCCCTATCGATGGGAATGTTGCTTTCGGTTCAGCACTCCACAAATGGGGCTTTACATTAAAGATTCTTGAAAACAGCGATTTGAAATTTTCGGATATCCGATCGCGTTATAAGAAAGAAACTTACAGCAAGGAAACGTATGCTGATTTAACAATATATTTCCCAATTCATAATGCGATATTAGAGATGGTGGTAGATCATCTTCCAAATCCTTTGCAAGCTCAAAAATATCGGATCAGCAAAATTTGG
>Ga0180433_10005422_pt1 | contig 17234 bp, 9 predicted proteins | sample SS_ome_8_FD_132980 | JGI IMG/M metagenome (GOLD analysis project Ga0180433, IMG submission 132980) | Hypersaline lake sediment archaeal communities from the Salton Sea, California, USA - SS_1_D_1 metaG | ecosystem: Environmental > Aquatic > Non-marine Saline and Alkaline > Hypersaline > Sediment... | reverse complement strand
TCCTCAGGTGAATTCAGAAAAACGGATCCAAGAGAAGCCACGTTCCTTCTGAATTCTATGGTAAGGGGATTCCATTTTCAAGGTTTTAACGAGAGAAAGGGTTATTCGATTGAGAAAAACACTGAATTGATCAGTGATATTTTTATAAACGGGATAAAAAGAAAATAGATTGGGAACGTTTTAAAGGAGAATTACATGAAGAAAGCAGCGAAAATACTCATAATCGTCAGTTTTGTTCTTTATACAGGAAGCCTGGGTTTTTCTCAGGAAAAATTAAAACTGACTTTGGAAAAAAGCGTTGAGTTGGCTCTTAAGCAAAATCCCCAGCATCTTGCCACTGGGCAAAGAGTGGATGCAGCAAGGTCCGGAGTGAGAGAAGCGGTATCTGCCTTTTTTCCCTCACTTAACGGGCAGGGCCAGAGAACCTTGAATGAAAAAGTGATGGAGCTTGAGTTTCCGTCCATGGTGCCAGGAGAACCACCCCAGAGAGTTGAGATCGACTTCACACGTGATTATCAGTTCACCTTTGCTTTATCAATGCCTCTCTATACGGGAGGACAATTGGTTTCCGGCTATAAACAGGCAGATTATAATCTTAAGTCGTCAAAACAAGAATTGAGGCAGTCCCGGCAGAGTACGGTTTTCAATACAAAACAGGCCTTCTTTGGAATTCTGTTAGCTGAGCATTTTGTTGAGGTAGCCCAGGGGTCGGTAAAGGATGCTGAAGATTTCTATGAAAATGTGAAGATCCAGTATGAAGTGGGAATGGCTTCTCAGTTTGACCTACTCCGCTCTGAAGTGCGGTTGGCCAATTTACAGCCTCAATTGATCAAAGCAAAAAATAATCTGGAAATAGCCAAGCTCAATCTGAAGACAATTCTTGGATTGGATCTTTCAAGTGAAATAGACACTGAAGGAAAGCTGGAATACTTTCCTTCGGAAATTGACCTTGAAGAGTGTGTAGCCAAAGCTTTGAGCAACAGGCCTGAACTAAAGCAGCTGAGCTTTCAAAAGAGAATTGCAGGAGAAGGGCTGAAGATGGCCAGAGCCTCGGGGCTCCCGTCCGTTGCTATTTCCGGCCAGTATAATTACTGGGCGGATCAATTCAATTTCAAAGAGGACACATGGCAGAACTATTATTCGCTCAACCTTGTTTTAAGTATACCTGTTTTTAACGGATTATCATCTTCAGCCAAAGCAGCCAAGTCCAAGGCAGCGATCAAAGAGCTAGAGCTGACTCAAGAAGGACTTATTGAGATGCTGAAGTTTGAAGTAATGAAGGCGGTCTTAAAAATAAAAGAGGCTGAGCAGTCCCTGCTTTCACAGGAAAAAAATGTGGAACAGGCGCAGGAAAGCCTGCGTATTGCAGAGTTAAACTATAATGAAGGCCTTATCACAATTCTGGATGTACAGCAGGCACAGACAGCATTGGCCCAGGCAAAGACAAATTATTCCCAGGCACTTTATGACTATGCGGTTGCACGTGCGGAATTGGATAAGGCGACGGGAGTGGACAGAAATGAATAAAAAGGCAAAGGAAAATAAAGGAAAATATGAATTTCAGTCATTCGGGAGAATTCAATTGAAAACACAAACCATATCTAAAATATTTGCGCTGGTATTGGCTGCTTTTTTCTTATTCGCTTGTACTGCCAAGGTTGAGGAGGAAGGAAGTGGAGAAGTAGCGAGAGGAGCGGCTCCGGTCAAGGTCACTGATGTAAAAAGGCAGCAGATCTCTGAAAAAATATATTACACAGGCCTTATAGAGGCAAGGGAAAAAATCATTATCACACCTGAAGTGAGTGGAAAAATAGCGAAGATCAATGTGGAAGAAGGAGACAGGGTGAAGAAGGGTGATGTTCTTGCGGAATTGGACACACGAACCGTCCGTCTTCAACTCCAGCAGGCAGAAGCAGGAATGGCAGTGGCACAGGCTAATTATAACGATGCCCAAAGAAACATGGAAAGAATGGAAAGGCTGAGGGATGAGAATGCTGTATCCGAACAGCAGTATGAAAAAGTCAAACTGGCCTTTGAGTCGGCTGAAGCTCAGCTTAAGCAGTCAAAGGCAGCCCTGGATCTGGCTGAGCATAGTCTGGATGTCTCTATCATGACAGCCCCTTTTAGCGGAGTCATAGCCTCAAAAAATGCCGAGGTCGGAGATATCATCAATCCCATGATGGGAGGTGGCTATTCCACGGCCGGCGGAGTTTTGACTTTAGTGGATTTTTCTGCTGTAAAGATAAACATACAGGTTTCTCTTGGAGATGTGGTCCGGATAAAAAAAGGACAGAAAGCCAGTCTTAAAGTCACGGCGTTTCCTGATAAGGTATTTCTCGGAAAGGTGACAGTGGTCAATATGGCTGCTGACTCCGCAAGTAAAAAATTCGGCGTGGAGGTTCAGATCGCAAATCCAGATCTATTGCTAAGGCCCAATGTATTCGGTGAGGTCGTGCTGGAAGTAAGCACTCATGAAGGTGCTTTGGTTATTCCTCAAAGCGCAGTCTTGGAAGCCGGCTATGTGTTTGTTGCCGAGGATGGCAGGGCCATAAAGAAGAAAATTGTCATAGGTCTCCAGAACACCACCCTGTTAGAAGTTCTTCAAGGATTGGATGAAGGAGAATCAGTTATTGTGGAAGGCAATTATGGGCTTGAAGACGGAACTGAAATTGAAGTCAGTGAGGTAATAAAATGAAATTACCAGAATTTTCTGTTAACAGAAGAGTCACTACCATAATGCTGGCTCTGATCCTGGTCGTTCTGGGAATGATTTCTTTCACCAGGTTGGGATTGGATTTTTTCCCGGAGCTTGAATATCCTACTGTTTCTGTTGTCACCAGTTACAGTGGTGTGTCACCTGAAGATATAGAGAATACCATTACCAGTCCTCTGGAGCAGGTCATCAATTCAGTGAGCAGGGTCAAAAATGTCAATTCAGTAACGTCTGAGGGAGTATCGGTCGTTATGGTGGACTTTGAATGGGGGACCAATTTGGATTTTGCAGCTCAGGACCTCAGAGACCAGATTGGGCTTTATCAGAGCTATCTTCCCGAAGATGCCTCGGATCCTCTGGTAGTCAAATTTGATATCTCCCAGATGCCTATCATATTTTGGGGGATCACTTCTCCAATGCCGACCTATGAACTCAAGGAACTTTTCGAGGAGGAGGTGACCCCGCGGTTTGAAAGGATAGAAGGAGTGGCTTCCGCCCAGGTTTACTCAACGGATATAAGGGAGATACTGGTGGATCTGGACAGAACGGCTATGGAAAGCCGCATGCTTTCATCAGATCAGATTATCCAGGCTTTGAGAATGGAGAACCTGAACCTTCCGGCCGGTTATATTGTGGAAAGACATTCCGAATTTCTCGTGAGAACTTTGGGTGAATTTGAACGTCTTGATGATATCAAAAGGACGGTTGTGGGCGCTACCCAGACAGGAGAGCCTATTTATCTGGAAGATGTGGCTGAGGTAAAGGATACCATAAAAGAGCCCCGTTACCGGGCTCGTATCCAAAAAGAAAACGGAGTCTATCTCTTCATCAGTAAGAGATCCGGAGCCAATACTGTCACAGCAGCCGTAGCGGTCAAAAAGGAACTTGAGGAAATAAAAAAGACCCTTCCGGAAGGAATCGAATTCTATACAGCCATGGATCAGGCTGATATGATCCAGGATGTGATCCGGAAGACCGGAGGAAATGCGTTAGCAGGAGGAGTTTTGGCCATCCTGTTCATATTTATTTTCCTTGGGAACTGGCGTCCCACGATCACTATTGCCGTAGCCATTCCTTTATCGGTTATTACTACGTTTATAGCTCTTTATGCCGTAGGCTACACTTTGAACCTTCTTACTTTGGGAGGTCTTGCTTTGGGAATCGGTATGCTGGTGGACAATGCCATTGTGGTCATTGAGAATATATTCCGCCATCTTGAAGAAGGCAAGGAGAGAAGAGAAGCAGCAAAAATTGGAGCATCAGAAGTCGGAATGGCCATCACAGCTTCTACGTTGACTACCATCGCTGTGTTTTTTCCAATGGTTTTTGCTTCGGGGATAACCGGAAGGTTGACCAGAGGTCTGGCTCTGTCCATTGCTTTCTCACTGATCGCCTCGCTTTTTGTGGCTCTTACGATAGTTCCTATGCTGGCTTCCTACATATTCAAATTGAGAAAGAAAAGAGGACAGGAAAAGCCTAAGAAAAGGTTGTTTTCCAGATTAATAGAATTTTATGAGAAGGCACTGCAAAAAGCACTCATGCATAGGGGCAAAGTCTTAGGTGGAGCGGTGGTGCTTCTTTTGGTTTCGTTTGCCATAGTTCCTTTTATTGGAACTGAATTTATGCCCAGTTCAGACCAGGATATGCTCCTTATCAAGGTCAAGATGCCTATCGGGACGTCCCTTGAAGAGACAGACCGGGTGACTTCTCTGGCTGAGGATGTCCTGCTCAATGAGCCTGAGGTTGATATTGTCTCAGCTCAGGTTGGGAGTATGTCTGAAGAGGATGCTTCGGATGCGGCTTCAGGATTCTCAGCTTCCGGAGTTCACGAGGCTCTCTTATGGGTCGGATTAAAGGAACAGGAAGAAAGAGATCTCTCTGATTTGGAGGTGCTTGAAAAAATAAGAGGGAAACTTCCGAAGTATAAAGGAGTGGAATTTGAAGCCATAGATATGAGCCAGATGATGACAGGAAGTTCTGAAGCACCTGTTGAAATAAAAGTATTCGGGAAAGATTTGTCCAGACTGAAACAAACGTCTGATACTATTGTCAGTAAAATCAAAGATATTGAGGGATTGAGAGATGTCAGACATTCTCTAGAGGAAGGAAAACCCGAGTATAGAATTAAAATCGATAGAGAAAAAACAGCCCGAATGGGACTGACAGTCGCTCAAGTCGGAAACACCGTACAGACAGTATCTTTGGGAAGAGTGGCCACTCAATACAGGGAAGAAGATGACGAATTTGATGTGAGAGTCCGGCTTCAAAAAAAATATAGAGATGACCTGGATGACATCAGAAATATTCCCCTAATGACATCTGCTCAGACCATGATAAAGCTCAGCCAGGTTGCTCAAATCGAGCAGGGGGAAGGACCCATTAAAATCAACAGGGAAAACCAGGGCCGAGTGGTTACTATAAACGCTAATATAGCCGGAAGAGACCTGGGCAGTATCATGGAAGACATAAAAAATAATCTTGCAGGTTTGGAAAAATCTCTTCCTACGGGATATTTTATTGAATACGGAGGCCAGTATGAAGATATGCAGGAGGCTTTTCTTATTATGATAGGTGTTTTTCTTCTGGCATCTCTGCTTGTTTACATGATCATGGCCTCTCAATTCGAATCTTTTCTGCATCCTCTCGTTATTATGTTTACCATTCCTTTAGGACTTATTGGAGTGGTGATCGCACTGCTTGTAACCGGAAAGACCGTGAGCCTAGTCTCCCTTATTGGATTTATCATACTCGGAGGGATTGCGGTGAATAATGGTATTGTTATGGTCGATTATATCAATCAGCTGTGGCGAAAAGGGATAAATAAGAAAGAAGCCATCTTAAAAGGTTGTTCAGTCAGATTGCGTCCTGTTTTGATCACAGCACTGACAACCATTGTCGGGATGCTTCCCATGGCCTTAAGCACGTCAGCAGGCTCTGCAATGAGAGCTCCCATGGCCATAGCTGTTATCGGGGGATTGTTCGCTACCACTTTGTTGACTCTTTTTGTTATTCCCATAATATACAGCTTTTTTGAAAAGGTGTCCTTTAAAAAACTTGACAAATCCGAATCGTGAGTTATCTTAAAAATAGGTGGCAAATTCCTTATTTTTTAAGTATTTAACATCAATGCATCCCATTTACAAAACATTGTTTTTTTAGGAGGGCTCATGAAACTTTTAAGCCGGGAGCAGATTGAAAAACTGGCGGATTTTGGAAGTGAGGATTATTTTACGACCTCATTTTTTCTTGATACAAGTAGGGATAGGATGGTTAAAAAAGAGATCGAACTTTCACTAAAGAACCTTATAAGCCGGAGTCAATCCAGGCTTGAGAAAAAAAATTTTGAAAGCAAGAAAAAGGAGTCCTTATTTAAGGATTTAGAGAAAATTCAGGCTTACTGTTCCCAAAAAATCCCTTTTTACGATTATTATGGCTTGTCTATCTTTTCCTGCAGCGGAGAGGATTTCTGGAAGGTTTTCAATCTGGTCAAATCCCCAAGGAATCTGGTTATATTTGATAGAAATCCTTATGTGCGGCCTTTGTCTGCAATCCTGGAACAGTATCACAGAATATGTGTTTTGGTCATAGACCGCAAAACAGCAAAATGGTATGAAATATATATGGGAGAGATCAATCTTATTGATAGTATGGAGACAAATCTTTCCCGGCATAGGGGAGAAAAGGGCAGGGAAGGATTTGGCTCTCAGAGTCTGGAAAAACATCTTTCCTCACTTTTCCAGACCCATATTAAGAAAGCGTCCAATATGACTTTTGAACTTTTCAAAAAGAACGGCTTTGACTGGCTTTTTATCGGTGCTTCAGAGGAATATCTTAAGGAACTCGAATCAAACTTTCATCCTTATTTAAAAGAGAAAATAAAAGGAGCCATTAAAGCCAAACCAAATGACAGCACAGATAAAATCCTGAAGCAAGCCCTCAGGATAAAAGAGGATTTGAAGAAGAAGGAAGAGAAGCAGATAGCAGAGGATTTTGAATCAGAACTCAAAAGAGGGGGGCTGGCTGTTTCAGGAATAAGAAATACTATCAGGAGTCTGAATAAAGGAGAAGTAAAAACACTTCTCGTTACAAGGAAATTCTCAAAGCCAGGCAGGCTGTGTCCCAAGTGCCGTTTGCTTTATCTGGATGAAACCGAGTGTCCTGCATGCAAAGTCAAAACCATTCCGGTCATAGATATCATAGATGAATCTGTAGAGGCAGGTATGAATATGAGCTGTCAGGTGAGGCATATTAATCCTCCTTCCAGGTTAGACAGGTACGGCGGGATTGGAGCATTTTTGAGATTTAAATCCTGAAATTCATTGAGCTCTCTTCAACCTCGACTTGTTCATTACTTATGGGGAACGCTCCATTAGGTACCACCCTATTTTACTGAATCCGTTGGATATTAAAAAATATACCAGATTGTCTCCCTCTAAAACATTTCCATTTAATACTCTACTGCAATCCTGCATATATAAGTCCCTATATGAGTGGATTCCAACGAGGCAGGACAGGAGAAGATCGCATTCTGGTAGTAAGCCTCGTACATAAGCAGGATTCTATAGGGTGGTACCTAATGGGACGTCCCCATAGCAATTTCATTAATGATGCAACATAAGAGAGGAAAATCACGTTTAAATATTTATGAAGACAGAGGTATAAAATCAAGGATAGGCTTATATTTACAGAGAAGAGCACAAGATTAATTTGACCTTAACTTGAATATTAAATAAACTTGTTCACTAACTATTGTTTACCGGATGACAAGGAGATGACATTGAGGAAACGGATAGGCAAGCTTTTTGTGATTATTGTAACCACTGTAAGTATCGCTTCTTTTTCAATAGCGCAGCCCAGCACAACAGGAATTTTAAGCGGGCTCATAAAAGACTCTGATAACAATCCAGTAGCAGGAGCTACTGTGCTTTTGGAAGGGCCTCCCTTATTGGGGATGATTATCTTTGTAACAAATGAGAACGGAACATTTCACTTTGGAAATATTCCCCCGGGAGAAGGCTATTCCCTTCATATTGAGAAACCTGAACACCAGACGAAAAAGTATGTCAATCTGAATATAGACATAGGCGAGGAAATCCGTGTTTCTGTGGTCCTGGAAAAAGATCCTGAAGAAAGCACAGAGGTGATAGGGGACAAATTACCAGCCATAGACACAGGGGCTGCCAATACCACTGTTCGGTATTCAAGCGATCTCATACAGAGTCTCCCACTCCACAAAGACCTTTTTGATGTTCTCAATTCTATTCCGGGTGCGGTTCCGGAGAATCCTCGAATACGTCGTGGCTCCAGTATCTCAGGGGGTTCTGTCAGGGGAAACAGGTTTTTACTGGATGGGATCGCTCTGGATGATCCCGTGAGTTCCTATCCTGAAATAAATGTGAGTATTGATTCATATGAAGAAATAGAGATGGGGATTGCAGGACACGGCCCAGAGCTAACGAATGTGGACGGCGGTTATGTGAATATTATAGCAAAATCTGGGGGGGACCGGTTCACGGCAGGTCTTCATGCTGAGTATTATGATAAATCCATGCAGACGTCTTTTTTAAGCACTGAGGATCTGGATCTTTTGGGATTGACCAAACCGGCTGAATTCAATACGTGGAGAGACCTGTCTTTTCATCTCGGAGGGCCGGTTGCCAGGGATGTGGTGAATATGTATGTAAACGGCCGGTATTCAAATTGGGTGAAAGATTTTAATCATTTAGATTGGTCAGAGACACTGGAACAAGGGCAGGAAGTGTATGCCAGGCTGGATGCTCCTCATCAGGAATACAATTTGTTTGGCAAAGTCACCACACATCTTCCCCTGGATATAAATGCAAGTATCACATATAATCTTTCTTCGGTAAGCGAGAAATATGATATCAATCAGATCCAGAAATATCTTGACCAGACGGCGACGAACAGGAGAAAAGGGGAAATATCCCATATTTTTAGTGTTCAGGGAGATTATACGGCATACGCGAATCTGTTTTTTGAAGGAAGGGTTACCTATTCTTACCGAAAAATCCCTCTTCCCTACAGTAAAGATGCCCTTTCGGATGAACCCCGGACTTATGATAGATATTTCAATATGTACGGCAACAACCCTGAGTTTCAGCAAATATCTGCTGTTCAAAAATTGAATCCTTCGGTTAAAGGCACTCTTTTTAGTGATACATTTTTAGGCGCAGAGCATAAGTTCAAATTCGGATTAGAGTATGAATGGAATCACTTAAAGTGGGATTTTTGGAGAGAAAACCCATTTTATTTCGACTATTATCAGGGTGATATCTATTCTTATCCCACGGAATCTTATCCTAATAGAGGAAGGATCTATGCATATACGTGCGGCTCAATTGAAGATGGCTCAATTTTGGAGAACGAGACACACAGAATAGGGGGATTTTTGCAGGAAAGCCTTACGATTGCCCGGCGTTTGACCATAAATCTTGGGGCGCGGGTTGACTTCAGTATGTCCCTGTTTCCTTTGGGGTATAAACTGGGAAGCCAGGACACATACGAGATTTTTGATGTGCTCCCGGGAGTGGAAACACAGTACGGGTACGTTAGTCTCGGTTCGTTAGATGTTATGAACTGGTTCAATATTTCGCCGCATCTGGGGATTGTGTTTGATGTTTTTGGGAATGGAACGTCTTCGGTTTCAGCCAGCTATTCGCGGTACCACGAATCCATGGCCATACGTTATTTTAACAGAGTCAGTCCTCTATATCCCCAGTTGAGTTCATGGTATTGGATCGATACTGACTATGACCAGGAACCGGATGCCGATGATACCTATACATTGATAGATGCGGCTGAAAACCCGAGTTCTGTTAATAAAGCCAGCAGACTTGACCCGGATGCTAAATCTCCTATTACAGATGAATACAGTTTCGGCCTTGAGCATGCGATCAGTCCGAATTTAACCGTTGGGGCCACTTTCATCTACAAGCATAAGAAAAACATACTCGAACGTGTCAATGATTATGGATTGGGAGCCGAAGAAGCCTGGAAAGGGTACAGTACGGACAGCCCGTATTGGGAAAAGTTCGAGTTTACAGATCCTGGTGATGATGGGATTTTCGGTACTGGGGATGATCTGAGTTCTTATTGCTATGTGGAGCTCGACGAATCTCCCGGAGGCCGAAACTGGTATTACACAAATATTGAGTCTGCCTATCGCAAATACACGGCTCTTCAACTGGTCCTTAATAAAAGGATGTCACACAGGTGGCAGTTTTTAGCTTCTCTGGTGTGGAGTAAAGCGTGGGGCAATATAGGGGGCTGGGATAGTGCCCCTGGTACCAGTTTGTTTTATTTTGATACCCCCAATTCCATGGTCTATGCTGACGGCCGTCTGGATTTTGACCGGCCTCTTAATGTGAAAATCCAGACCTCTGTCATCCTTCCCTTTGGTTTTGATCTGGGTGCTTATTACAATTACAGGTCGGGGATACCCTGGAACAGGACCGTATCCGTTTATGTTCCAGAAGATGACAGGTATTTGGACCCCGGGGCGTGTTATACGGTTGCTACAGAAGAAAGAGGATCAAGACGAACGCCCGCACTCTCCACGCTTGATTTCAGACTGCAGAAAAAATTTAAGCTCACGGATACTCTCTCATTGAACGCCTACTTGGACGTTCTGAATGCCCTGGGAGGAAGCGGTTATTATATAAACTCAAACCCGGGAGGATATGTGGATTACAGAGACCCGGATAACCCTACGTTTGAAAGATACGGGGATAACATAAGTTATGGAACATACAATAACAGAATATTTAAAATCGGCATCCACTTATATTTCTAGCCTATAACACTTTGATCCTGAGGACTTTTCTAACTGTTTTTCCGGATGTCCTGTTTTTCAGAGTGGCGAAAATTCTGCTTCCCCCCTGCTTCAACAGTTTGATCGTGCTTTCATCTTCAAATACAAACGGGATTTCGATCCGGTGACCTTCTGTTTTTTGGTTGAGCAAACTCTCTTCATCTGTTTCGATGAGGATATGGTCTTCATGTTTCCATAGGGACTCGTCATGGATCCCTATGACCTCTACAACCACATCAATCTCAGTCCTCAGTTTGTTTCTTTCTTCTTTAAACCACAGTTGGCCATACGGAATATTTATCTGAACGGATCCTTTGATCTTTCCCGGTTCCGCAGTTACATCTTTGATTTTCCAGTCAAAGTCAAAAAGGGCCTCTTCATCCCTCAGAGGCTGCTGGGCTTCAGATTGTGCGGAGGCAAGGTCACTCATGTATTTTAAATTCAGATGACGGATCAGGCTGAGGTCATAAGTGACCAGCTTGAATTGGCCCGTACAGTATTTGTCGATAAAGACAACAGGAAAGTTACCGTAATACCATATCTCTCTGCATGCATCACTGAAGCCGGATGGGAAGGAGGTCATTCTGTCTGTAGGAGGGCCGAACAGAATATAGATGCGTCCCCGGTCTGTAGCCCAGCCCTGTCTCCCTTCGCCGATGAACAGTTCATCGGCTTTTTGGAGTCTGTTGAAATAGGTTGTTTTTAATTCATTTTCTTCGGTTTCGGGAGTTGGATCGCGTTTTTCCCAGAACTCTTCCCGAAAGGCTTTCCTCTCCGAATGAGGGAGTTCGAGGAAGACCTTTTTTTCCTGCTGCGTGATGATATACCTGACTTTGTTGTAAAATTCCGCATCGTCGGATTCCAGATTTTGCTCCAGTTTATAGGTACGACAGGAAGAAAGCAGGAAAATTGCCAGCAAAAGAATAGGGATAGAGAGGGGATTGGTGATTTTTGAATTTTTTTTCCTTATCTTCCGGGCTGGATTCATTTGTTGTTGAGTGTCTTTATTTTTTCCTTGATTTCCGGTTGGTCGGGATTTATTTTCAGTGACTTCTCCCATGTTTCAAGAGCTTCTTTTTTCCTGCCAACCTGCAGCAGACATTCACCGAGGGGATTGAGAAGTTCAGGGGACGCATTGTATGCAGATAGGGCTTTTTTATAAATACGGACTGCATCTTCGAGTTTCCCCAGTTTTTTATAAGACAGAGCTAACAGAAAACAGGTCGCTTGCTTCGTAGGCTTGTCATGGTTGATATATGGGGAGAGCAAGGGAATGACAGGCTCATAATTGTTAGTGGCTATGTGAATGCGCGCTATGTTTAGGGCGATTTCCTCGGAGTCATTTTTGTTTTTATATGCAATTTTCAATTTGGGGAGGGCTTTTTCCAAGTCACCGGAGTTGAATAACTGCAGACCAAGGGTATAGGCAAACGCAGGGTCCTCCTCTTCTGTCAGGTGCAGGAAATAGTACCAGGGCCTGGGTATGCTTTCGGAATGACTTATATCAAATTCTTCTTCAGAAGATACGATTTGAGTGCGTTCGTTGAAAAGGGTGACTCTGAGCGTATAGTGGTCGGGCGCAAGACCTTTGAGGGAAATTTTCTCTGTAAACAGGGGCTTTTCCGGATACTCTGTGATGTCTTTTGTGAATTCAATATGGGGGGCTTCGTTTTTCAAGAATTGATATTTAAGCGTATAGTTATTCTTTTCTGCGTCATCCAGTCCGTGTATTTGAAAGGCGGTGACAAGCAGGCCATCTTTTACAAAAAGACGGTTTACAGGCGGGTACAGCTGGTAATCCCTTATTCGGAAGGGATGAATAAGGTTTTCTTGAGCCGTATCTATTTTTATTTCATAGGCCAGTATCAGTGATGTCATTTGGATTGGATTTTCCGGGTCCGGGATGAAAACGGTTCTTTCCAGAGAGGTGAATTCTTTTGATGTGGTGTTTTTCATCAGAATTGATATTTTGAATTGGCCGGAAATAATGGGAAACACATCCATTACATTAAAGGGTCTGCTTTTTATTTGATTGACCTGCGTATCACTGAATTCCAAAGGGATCTTTTTTTCAAACTGATAGATGAGCCTCTCCTGCATATCAGTGACTGTCCCGTAGAGTTCCAAAGTCGTAAAGTATTTATCCTTATAATGGTCAATGGAGAGCCTTTGTGGCTCTATGACATACTGGATAAAGTCCACGCCGTTCGAGCCTTTTATCGATTTTACCAGAGAGGAATTCCCGATATAGTTGGTGGAATACTCCACCTCGACAGTGTCTTTATATTCAAGGTATTTTCGGGCGTAGATGTTGTTCACAAGCTTTAACGGAGTATTCTCGATTTCATTGAGAAGACGGATGGAAGATAAATTGGGTCTTCCGTAAGAGGCCGGCCTTTCTCCGGGTATCAGGGTCAGTGAAGCATCAGCTAGAGAGGGTTCGATCATCTTCATTATCTCATAAGCTGCAATATAATCTGTCGGGTCTTCTTCAAAGTTGGTGAGAAGTGCCTGGGGGCCGTGGTTTATGGGATTATAGAGTTTGTACTCACCGTGACCTTTGTCCTGAAAGAACATGAGTTGGAAAGCAGGGGGGAGCCCCCTGTCTTCCATGTTCTGATAGAACCAGGTCTCTACGGGATAGATTTCGATCTTGGCGTCAAAAGTCTGGATGTTACCGGGTTCTCCAAGGATGATATATATTCTGCCTCTGTCTGTGTTCCATCCGGGCTTGGGAGTCCCTTTGCCAAAGTATTGATTCGCATGTTCTATGCGCCGGTCGTGTTCTTCTTTAAATTCGTTTTCATCAGTGCTGAGAGTCGGGTCCCTGTGTTTCCAGAAGGCTTTAATGAACAGGTCCCGTTCCCGGTCTGAACGGAGCTTGAGAAAGACGTCTTTCTCCACAGGAGATATGATGTAGACGACCTCTTGCTCCAGCCATTTTTTGTAGGGTTCAGGCAGGTCTTTTGAGTCAGAGATCCCCTGGCTTAATATCGTAATGAACAGCAAAGGCATCATGAGAATCAGCTTGTTTGTATTTATCACTCAAAGTCTCCTTTATGTTCAGGCTAGTTAACTCTCTTTTTCTAAAATGGTTACCTATATTATAGTGCATTAGTCTGAATTATTCATAAAAAAATGGAAATGTTTTCAATGAACTGAAGTGAAATTCAGATGTAGCCTATGCTTTTGCCTTTCATCAGGCAAGCTGGTTCTTCAGCCCGCCTGCCTGAAAGTCTGAATGATTTTATTCATCCAACAGGATAAGCGTAATCCTCAAGAAAACCAGGTGTGAACGTGGCAATATTGGAGATTTTTGCGGGAGACCGCAAGGGAAGTGCGGACGGATCAGTGGGCCGGATGGAGCCTATTTTTTAATGTGTCAAATTCTTCCGGAGAAATATCTCCCCAGTAATAGGGAGCCGCCAGTTTGTTGTGAAGCAGAGGGTCGTCTTTTTCGCTGAGTTTTTTTTCAGATACCAGTTTGTTCCAGTCTGCTGTACGGGGAACCGGAGAAAAATAGGCCAGCCTGGGCCGTAATCCCAGTTTTAAGACCTGTTCTATGCTGTTCTTGACGCTGGGAAATTTTTGTCCTGGAAGCCCGGTCAGCAGGTACACATTGATATCTTTTTTTGAATAGCCTGCCCGCTCCAGGTTTTCCACAGCTTTCTCCAGGTCTCCGGGGCCAACCTTTGGGCAGGAGTTTTTTATGATGTCCGGGTCAAACGTCTCCTGGCTCAGAAAAAGCGATGTGAAGTCCGCCTTTTTAAAAAGTTCGGCTGTCTCTCTGTCGATATCTTTGATATGAAGGCCGTTAGGCGTATGAAATGAAGCCCTTATGTTTTTTTCTATGAGTTCTTTCAGTATGGGATGGATGTGTTTTTTCTTGTTGACCAGTAAAGCATCATCATAAAAAGCGATATTTTTGGTTTGATATGTGCGGACCATATGCAGGATTTCCGCTGTCACGGAGCCGGGATCTCTTTGGATGAATCGGGGGTAAAGAACAGGACCCGCACAAAAAGAACAGTCAAACGGACAGCCCCTGGAAGTGAGGATAGGGAGGGAGTTTTTATTTCTCAGCAAATGAAAGGCAGGGAAAGGAAGGTCGTCCAAATGGTCAAATGAAAGAGAAGGGCAGAATCTATCTCCGAACAGGTCACGGAGAAGGGGAAGGATGCGTTTCTCTCCCGGTCCCTGTATGATGATATCAGCTCCTGTTTCTTTTTCCGCGTGTTCGGGAAGGAGTGTGGGGTACACGCCTCCCAGGACCACGGGCACATCACCGAGCCGCTCCTTTATGATTTCGATCACATGGCGGACTCCAGGATACCAGTAGGTCATGGTGCATGTGACCAGGACCAGGTCAGCTCTTTTCACTTGATCCAGCTCATGAATAAAAAGTTCTATGGGAATTCCGTAACGGGAAAATCGGCGGGGCACTCTTTTGAGCGCCTCCGGTTTTCTCACTTCTGTCTTCGGGAAAGGGCCTCTCCCGTCTTTTTTTGTTCTCTGTTTTTTCTTTAAAAGGGGATGGTCCGTGTCCAGACAGTCAATAAATGAAATTTTGGCACCTGTATACTTGTCAATTATGGAAGCCATGTAAAGCAGGCCCAGCGGCTTAAGCCAGAAGTCGTAGGCGGTAAAGTCATAGATCCATGGGTTAATGAGCAGGATTTCATATCCGGAGGGTTTTTTTAAAGCCGGAGCGTACATGTGGTTTTCCCCTTTGTTTCTTTGAGGAGGCATTGGTGCGGAAGGTGGGACTCGAACCCACACGGCCTTTTGGGCCATAAACTCCTGAGGCTTACGCGTCTACCAAATTCCGCCACTTCCGCATTTTAACACGTTCATGGTGATATTAAGGTGTCATTATAATCATCTTCGGGAAATCTGTAAAGAAAAACCAGGTCCGGCTTTTCTTTGCTGTCACATTTTGGATACATTTGTCTTTTTTATGTGATAAAATATGGCTTTCTGGATTCTCAGCAAACCAGAAATCTAAATGGCACATTTTTTGCTGTTATTAGATTAAGAGGTGTTTCTCTAAAAAGGGAGCCTTTATTTGAGAAAACTTATATCTCTATGGGGAATGCTGGCTTTAAGCTTTGTTTTGTTTACACAGGAGATCGAGCATGATGAGATCGTGGTCAATATCGAAGCGCCGGTAAGGGTCTTTGATGGAGACAGATTCGTCGATGATCTGACCATTAATGATTTTGAGGTCTATGAGAACGGCAAGCTCCAGAAGATCACGGCATGTTATGTGATCAAAAAAACAAACATAGAGCGGAAAGAAGAAAAAGAGGCCCGGATGGCTCCGGATGTCTCCAGAAATTTTGTTCTTCTTTTTGACATCTGGGAATATTTTCCGAAAGTAGAAAAGGCCATTGACCTTTTTTTCGAGAATGTGGTTCTTGAAGGTGATTCCCTTTTTATACTGACTCCGGTCAAAGCCTATAATCTGAAGGATATCTCATGGGACTTTCAGGAGAAAGAACAGATAGCCGAACAGCTCAAAAGCATAGTAAGGAAAGATACGATCATGGGAAATGCCGAATACAGAAACACCCTTAAAGAACTTGAGAACATAACTGCCGACTTGAATGCAGTAGCCGGGATAAAGACTCTTTACGGGTCACGAAGTTCGCTGCCTCCGTATGATGAAGACGCCCTGGATTATATCCTTCAGAAATACAGATCCGCTCTTAATCGTTTGAATTATCTTAGGGATGTGGATGAACAAAAATTGACGCGTTTTTCCGAACTGCTGAAAGACCGGAGCGGGCAAAAAATCGCTTTCTTCTTCTCTCAGAAAGAAATGGTAGCCCGGCCCGAACCTAAAATCATAGCCTCCCTTGAGAGTCGGTTTCAGGATAAGCATCATATCCTCATGGGGTTCCATGACCTCTTTTCCACTTACAGAGAAGGTGTTTCCATTGATGCAGATAAAATTGAAAAAGCATTTTCTGATTCGTCCATATTGATCCATTTTCTCCATATCACAAGGCCTGCGGAACACAAAGAAGGGATATTCCTTAAGGAACAGTCGGAAGATATCTTCAAAGCATTTTCCGGGATCGCTAAATCAACCGGAGGCCTGACCGTAAGCTCAGCCAATGCCGAAGCGTCTTTTCAGAGAGCAGTCACGGCCTCAGAAAGCTATTATCTTCTTTATTACAGGCCATCTGATTATAAAAGAGACGGGAAGTTTAAAAATATCAAAATCAAAGTCAAAACCGGTTCCTACAAGATCACTCACCGCAGCGGCTACATTGCGGATTAGGGAGAAGTTATCATATCATATAAGGAGAGAAACGGATGGTAAAAAAAGGGAAAGCCATCTTCGTCTTTTTTTTGTTCCTCATAGTACTTTTCCCGGGCGATGCCTCTGCCCAGATGTACGGCCGTAAACTGTATCGGGATTTTGTTTTCGGATATGATTTGTCCCGGGCACTGGATGTCAAATTATTTGTTGGGCAAAAATTCGGATTTTGGGGAGGAATAAAGATACCGCTCACAAAGCCTGAAGGAGAGAAAAGATATTGGTCCCAGGAATATGCGGCCAAATGGATGGATAATGAGTTTATCGGCTACAGCAGGGAAATTTTTTATGGAGCCGGAGGAGGATTCACCCTTTCGTTTTTTCGTCAGCACGCCACAGCCTATATAGGCATCGGAGGCCTTCAG
>Ga0180433_10005421_pt1 | contig 17236 bp, 16 predicted proteins | sample SS_ome_8_FD_132980 | JGI IMG/M metagenome (GOLD analysis project Ga0180433, IMG submission 132980) | Hypersaline lake sediment archaeal communities from the Salton Sea, California, USA - SS_1_D_1 metaG | ecosystem: Environmental > Aquatic > Non-marine Saline and Alkaline > Hypersaline >... | reverse complement strand
TCTTGTAAAACCACTTTTAGTATTCTCTTTACAGTGACATTTTGGGCAATGCATATCTTTTCTCCTTTTTGCAGTTTTAAAGAAGAAATTTTACTGAAAATATTTTTGATTAGCAATGCCCTTTTTTTAGATCATGAGGACTTCTAATAATACGCCTAAGTGGCTCGATCGGGATATCCATAACTTTCTTTTACCCGAACTGCCATTATTAAGAAACTAGGTGAACCACCTCGAGTGCCATGACAAAAAAACCATAAAGAATGAGAAGAGTCAAAAGCCACCGATTGCCTAGCATTTTTAAATCTGTCTTGAGCTTCCAAAAGTACTTACCTGCCCACATGAGCCCAACGGGAAGAAGACCATTTAAAAAAGCTTCTCCAAAACCTCCGGCGACTCCCAAAGCTGTATTAAAGATACCTGGATTCAGAGTTGCTAAAATAAATGGGGGTGCGAAAGTCAAAACCGTCAGCCCAATTCTCTTCCATCCTTTTCGGTGAGGAATGCGAAAACCATCTCCGAGGAAGTCAACCATTGAAAAAGCCACTCCAAGAATCGACGTCACAATAGCAAAAAATGCAAAGAAACGCCCAATTGCAACAAAGTAAGCCTCACCAGTAATCGACTGAAACGCAGAAGTCACAGGCGTCCCTGCTTTAAGTGTTTCAGTAATAACAGTACCTGGAATCGCTCCTATAATTAACCACTGCCAAACGATATAGACCAAAAGAGGCAAAAAAGAACCCCAGAAAATGGAAATGCGAAGAGCACGTCTATCCCGCTTCAAGTAGCTACATAAAGAGGGAATAACATTATGAAACCCGAAGGCACTAAAAAGAACAGGCATCGCAAAGAGCATCGCAGACCAGTTTGTATAGGTCAACTGCTCCATTTTCACCTCAGATCCCCCACTTCCAATGAGAACCAGCCATGATCCAATCATAGCCACACTCATGATGATATTCACCCTGTCAATTGACTTTGGCCCAATCGCAACAATAGCCCCAAAAATGATTCCAAAAACCAAAAAGCCTTCCCACCCCGAAAAAGAAAGGCCAATGACTCGAAAAGCATCTGCTAATAACGGGGCTCCCGCAGCAAAGTAAGCAACCATCAAGCAGTAGTAGAGAAAAACAAACATCCCACCTGAAAAGTAGCGACCACTTTTTCCGAAAAAACGGCCAGAAATCGAAAGGACGTTGCTTCCATCAGGCATCCACAAGGTCACCTCTAAAAAAAGAAGCCCCGTGGCATACATAAAAAGCCACACGAAAAGCGTGATAACAATTCCAGGGACAAATCCAGCAACTCCCGTCACAAGAGGGATCCCAAGCATTCCAGCACCAACCATGGTACCGGCAATTAAAAATGTTCCGCTCAAAATGCGGGAAATACTAACTTGACGATTCATTATTCATCCTAAATGTAAATTAAAAGAGAAAAAAAACTGAGTAAAAAATCTAGATGTGCCCTCAAAGGGCATAGTAGAAGGAAAAGCTCCTATCTCTCAAAGAGAATTTGAGCGGATGATTTCAACTCCTGCTTTTTTCATCTTTTCAACAGCATTTTTCTCATCGTGAGGTTCGAGATTCACAGGGCGACAAGCATCAATAATAACTGCCACTTCATAACCCATTTCTAAACCATCTAAAGCCGTATAAAACACACAATATTCTGTTGTTAATCCGGCAATGAAAATTTTGGTTACATTCTTCTCTCTTAAAAAAGCATCTAACCCCGTTTCTTTCTTTCTTTCGTTGTCATAAAAAGCGCTATAACTATCGATCTTAGGATCACAGCCTTTATGAAAGTACTTGTGAATTCGATCTTTATTAAGCTCTTTCACAAGTGCTGCCCCATGCGTATGCTCTACGCAATGAACCGGCCATAAAACCTGCTCAGTCCCATGCACTTCAATTGTCTCTCCAACCTCCATCGCATGTGTATCAGCAAAACTAATATGATTTGCGGGATGCCAATCTTGAGAAGCCACAACAAGAGAAAACTTTCCAATTAGGCCATTGATCAGCGGAATCACTTCATTTGCTTTTTTGACACCTAAAGCTCCATCTGGCATGAAATCATACTGCAAATCAACGATAATTAGCGCTTCTATCATGATTGATCTCGAATCGTTTCAATTAATTTTAACTTCAGTTCATAAATCGATCTTTCCAAACCAACAAAGTAAGGCTCGGGATAGAGAAAGCGGCGTACAGAAGAAGGAAAACGCTCAAGCTCGGCAAGCGTATGTGAACGAATGTCTTGTAAAGAAGGTGACTGATAGACACATTTCCCCTGTCGAAAAATGGGAATCAGAAGGTCCTTAAATTTTGCATCTGTCGGCATCTTTTTTTGGCGCGTTGGGTCAATGGGGTCAATGAAATCAAGCTCACCTGTTGGCTGCTTGTCCATATTGTAAAGCATATCTGAGACATAAAGGCCCTGATGATTGATAAAACGACGCACTTGAAGAATACCTGGATTTGTCGTTTTTACAATCTGCTCAGAAATTTTGATCTTGTGTACCCATTCGCCTTTCTCATTCTCTATAGCTGAAAGCTTGTAAACACCATCAAGTGCCGGTTGGTCTTTTGCTGTAATCAGATTTGTCCCTACACCCCAAAGGTTAATCTGACATCCTTGTTTTTTAAGATCGCGGATGATCATTTCATCTAGCTCATTACTTGCCATAATCTTAGCATCTTGAAAACCCGCTTCATCGAGAAGATTGCGCACTTCAATACTTAAGTGAGCTAAGTCACCTGAATCGATACGTACCCCAAGCATTTTGCTTCCTTTTGCTCGGGCTACTTCAATTGCGTGCTTCACTCCTTTAATGGTATCGTAGGTATCAACAAGATAAATACAATTATCAGGGAGTGCCCGCGTATAAGCCTCAAAAGCCTCTTTCTCCTGATCGAAAGCCATGATCCAACTATGAGCATGTGTTCCTTTCACCGGAATTCCAAAATGCTTTCCCCCAATAACATTTGACGTACTATGGCATCCTCCAATAAAAGAAGCTCGAGTTCCTGATAAAGCTCCATCGATTCCTTGAGCACGTCTCAAACCAAACTCAATGACTTCATCTCCTTCAGCCGCACAGCAAATACGTGAAGCCTTTGTTGCAATAAGCGTCTGAAAGTTAATAATGTTGAGAAGAGAACTCTCAAGCAACTGAGCATGTAAAATAGGACCTCTAACAATCAGGAGTGGTTCGTAAGGAAAAACAGGCGTTCCTTCAACCATCGCATCAATATCACATTGAAAAGAAAAGTCCTTAAGATAGTCCAAAAAGCCCTGTTCGAACAGAGGTTTACCATTGTATGTTTTTAACTTTTCTAAGTAAGAAAGGTCGGAATCTTCAAACTGAAAGTTTTGGATAAATTCGATAGCTGTTTCAAGTCCTGCTGCAATAGCAAAACTTCCCTGGAAAGGACGCCTCCGGAAAAACAAGGAGAATGCTGCTTTTTGATCCATCATGCCGAGTTTCCAGTAGCCATAAGCCATGGTCAACTCATAAAGATCGGTCAAAAGTGCAAGCGATGAACGATAGAATCCCCCCTGGGATGTTTTCATGCTTATCCTGAATCTTGACTTGACGGAGTATAGTGGATGTCATGTTTTTTTAGTAGATTAGCTCTTCGAACTTGCAGCTGATCAATTTCCTGTTGATAGCGCTCCGCAATCTCGCGACTTGCATCAGCCTCAGCCCAAGCCCTTTTCGCATCAATCAAATTTTGGGACTGGAACTGCAAACGATCTCCATCATTTTGGCGCCTTGCTGCTCTTGCTAATTCCTTATCTCTGAGGTCTGTAAGCCTCTTAATCGCATTATCAATATTCTCAACTTCTTGCTTCCATTGATCGGGAGGAAGCTGTTTGACTAAGGCCTGAACTCCAATTCCAACTAAAAGAAAACAAAGCACTAAAATCGCAATCTTCTTTATCATCCTCACTCCCGTTGATGCACTCTCTTTTTTTTATATAACGGATTAGGGACTATCACTGAATGAAAAACAACAAGAATTTTGATAAAAAACTTTTGTCATTCATAATTAGAGGCACATTTAAATGAAGGTTCCTGGTACAATTTCCCTTATGAAAAAACTCCTTTTTCTTGTTCTCTTATTCCCCTTCTCTATGTGTTTCTGCTTGAGCTTAAAAGAAAAGTTCATTCAGGCTGAAGTTGGCACGTTCATTGTTACTGAGCAAAATAAAACCTACACGCTGCTTCACGTCCATAGTATTAGTCCTGAAGAACTTCTCCTGGAGGAGATTAGCATCCCAAGCCACCTTATCACTTCAAAGGATTGGAAAAAGTGGGTTGAAACAGGTGCTGAAGGGCACACTTCATGGATTCTATATGCCATCGACCTTGCAGAAAACCAGGTCACAGAATGCTATTCCTTCACGAGGCAAGCCCACCTTCCTACTGATAGTATGGATGCTTTTCTCACGACTTTGCTCGATTTAGACCTCACTTTTTTGCCCGAAAATGAACGGCTGCAAACAGGTCCGACATCACGACCAGGAGAAGTTGAGTCATCCAAACCATGGGGACCACCCATGATGCGAGATGGAAAAAAAATCAAAGAGGCTGCTTATAACGTTTACACTTCCAATTGGCCACAAGACAAATCAGAACTGGCAGGGAAAAAAATTGTCCTTTACTTCGATAAAGACCACAAAGAGTTCCCTTTCCCCTATTGGATGCAAGCACGAGAAGGAGGACTTAAGTTTAAAATCCGCGCCACTGATTCTGGGAAAAAACTTCAATCTCCTAAAAAATCCCTTCCAAGGCGCTGTCCTTCATTTATCGGTGGAATGACTAAAGAAAAAGGAAGCGCTTTCTTTACATTGAGTGCTCCGATTTATTATCACAGCTTTAAACTCTATGCCATCGATGTTTCAACAAATCCCAGGCTGACGCTTTCTGTAACAAGCATAATGAAAAGAGATCAAGATCAAGTTACTCTTGAAGTCGATGAGTCAGAGCTCTTAGAAACTCTCATTCATGGGCATCAATATGTGTGGATTGCTGTTTCAGAAGAGCATGACGTCTATGCCGAAATGCCGCATCCGATAACATTCAAAATGCCTTAAGAGAATTGATTTCAGAGGTCACATAAGAAACCTGCTCAAAATATTTTTCAGCACTATGCGCAACGACATTTGGAGGTTCATCAGAATCAATTTCATAGACATGCTGCTCACCCAGACGCCAGACCTGAGTGACTAAATCATCTAACTTTTCGTATGCTTCACTTGAGATCTCACGGATCTCTTGCATGACATAATCAATATTGTTTTTCCAATCATGCACGTCTAAAATAGTTGGCGGCTCTTTCAGGAGATCTCCCAATTGAAAGAGCAATACATTCAATTTAGAGCGCTGTTCTTCATTTAATTCCATAGCTTTGATTATGGGACTATCATAATATTTTGAAAACATTCTTTTTATTCATGGATAATAGTCGAGTTATGAACAACTTTGCACACAGAGAAAAACAAACCATGCAACGGCTTGTTTTTCTAATAAAAAATAGCTGTTTAACTAAAATGTAAAAAATTGAACATCAATAGACTTAAGGTGAGAAAAAAGGGTTTAACAAAAAATTAACTTTACATGTTTCAAAAACAGGAGCAAGGTTACGCGTCTTCTAAACTTACAAGCTATGAACAAGTTTTCCACAATCCTTGCAGGAATAGCAAGAAATCCAGTACAATTTTTTAAAAATTCTCTAGGAATTCTATGAAAAATTATCGATTGAGAAAGTCTTTAAATACCTTCCGTCACATTCTTCGCCTTTATAGACGCAAACGGAAACACTTGCACGAACCCCAAAAAAAAGAAATTGTTGCAACACTGAATCATCTGCAAGAAGAAATTCTCAATCGTGACCGAGAGCAAGCAAGCCGCTATGCACATGCAGCCGAAGACTTAGCAAAAACTCACCTGGCGAAAACATCCTTTGAAAAAGGACGAGACCTCATCTTAGCCCTAGTGTTTGCCTTAGTCGTTGCTACATTAGTACGCACTATGTGGTTTGAATTCTATGAAATCCCTACAGGCTCAATGCGACCAACTCTCGAGGAAAGTGATCGCTTAGTTGTTTCTAAAACAGAATTTGGCGTGAATATTCCTCTTTATAAAGGTCACATCTTTTTTGAACCTGACCTTGTTAAACGTGCAAGCACTCTTATTTTCACAGGGCAAGGAATGGATATTCCTGATTTGGACACCATGTACTTCTATCTTTTTCCTGGGAAAAAACAGTTTGTAAAAAGACTCATTGGAAAACCCGGTGACACTCTTTACTTTTATGGAGGGCAGATTTACGGAATCGACAAAAATGGTCATGACATTTCGCACGAGCTGCAACCTGAAATGCTGTCTAAAATCGACCATGTTCCCTACATTTACTTTAACGGACGCGTTAGCCTTCCTTCTAAGTCAACAGGCAACATTTACTCTCCTGCAACATTGAGCCAGATGAATCAAAAAGTGGCTCGTATTTCAATGAATCATGCTAATAAACTAGAAGGAACCTTGTTAGGATCTTATAAACAAGATTTTGAAGATTACTTTGATCTCTGGGGATTTAAAAACTATGGTATGGCACGTATCCTGACAAAAGCTGAAGTTGTTGCTTTGACAGATACTCCGGTAGAGCAATTAGAAGAGGCTCCTCTTTATTTAGAAATCTTTCACCATCCAAGTGTGAAATATCCAACTATTCAACGCAATCGCGATGGCCGCTTATTTCCAGGAGTCGGCGTCAGTCAAGCTGTAATCCCTCTAAATGAAAAGCATCTTAAAACTCTCTTTAGCAATCTTTACACAGCTCGCTTCATTGTCAAAGACGGTTACGCTTCCCGCTATGGTAGCTCCTTCAAGCCAGGCAAAGACTGTAAAATCTGCGTCCCTCTCAAAGATGTTCCAGACGGGACTTATGAATTCTATTATGGGATCGGATACAAAGTCCATACAGGAGGAGTGATGACAAAGCTCTCTTCTGATCATCCCCTCTACACTTTTACACCTGAGCGGGTACAAACTCTCTACAATCTCGGAATTGAATGGCTCACTCCTTTTAGCCCTCAAGCTAAAATGCAAGGCCTTCTTCCTTCGCGTTATGTTTACTATCGGGATGGGGACCTTTATGCCCTTGGCGCTCCTCTCATGAAAAAAGATGACCCCTTACTCGTCCGTTTTATTCAACACGAATATCTCAAGCAGCAAAATGCCCCCTCTTATCGTCCTTATTACCCCTTCGACGACACGCCACCCCTCTTTGACAAAGAGGGGAAAATTGACCATGCTTTTATCATGCAATATGGAATCACAGTGCCCCCTAAACACTACCTCGTTTTGGGTGATAACTACGCAATGAGTGCAGACAGTCGCGACTTTGGCTTTGTTCCAGAAGCAAATATTCGTGGAGCCCCTTCCTTAATTTTCTGGCCTCCCGGTCACCGCTGGGGACCTCTCCTGCAACCGAGCTATCCCCTATTTAACTCTCCTCGTGCAGCTGTATGGTGCCTTGTTTTGGTGATCTTGATCATTTGGGGAATCCGCCATCATAAACACAATAAACTGCCAATTAAGATCGATGAGCACTGATGTCAAAGCTGAAGCTTCTTCTCGCTCCTTTTTTACCCGGTTTGCATTGATATGGATGAACCTTGCCAGCGAACCTTTCATGGCATTGTACACCATCCTCATCTTCATCTTGCGCAAAGATTTGAATGCGACGACTTTTCAAATCTCCGTTTTTGCTACTCTTAGCCCTGTCATTTCTGTCTTTTCTTTTTACTGGAGCTCTAATTTACTTAGGCAGCGAACAAAGCTTTTATCTAACTTGATAGGCGCTTGGGTTCTGGCACGCCTTCCCTTTCTCTGCTTGCCTTTTATCGACAATGTTTGGTTTCTCATTTTTGCAGCAGGGATCTACCAACTCTTTTACCGAGCAGGAATCCCTGCAATGATGGAAATTCTTAAACTCAATGTCGGGAAAGAGCGGCGAGAAAAACTTTTCTCTCGCATTTTTGTACTGACTTTTATTGAAAGTATCGTGTTAGGAGTCTTTGTTGGAAAACTTTTAGACATGCACCAAGGAGCATGGAAAATTCTCTTTTTTGTCTCTGCTTTGCTTTCGATTTCCAGCATCTTTATTCAAATGCGCATTCCCCTTCCAGCCCTCCTCAAACCCGATGAAAATGTTCCTCCCATTACAACTAACCGCATTCTTCAACCGATTAAAGACTGTATACATCTCATGCGTTCGCGTCCCGACTTTGCTCATTTTCAGTGGGGTTTCATGATTGGCGGATTTGGACTGATGCTAATTCGACCAGCACTGCCTCTTTACTATGTGGACCAACTCAACCTTTCCCATGACCAAGTCACCACAGCGCGCTATATCTGGATGGGGCTTGGTGTTGTTATTTCCTCGTCTTTCTGGAGGCGCGGACTGAGTAGCCTCCCCACCCATCGTTTTACGGCTTATCTTATCTTTGGTTTTAGCGTCTTTCCTATTTTCCTCCTCTTTGCTCGTTGGACACCTTTTTGGGTGAATATCGCCTTTCTTTTCTATGGAATTGCCCAAGCGGGAAGTCATTTGATTTGGAACCTATCAGGAACGCTTTTTGCTCAAAATGAAGATAGCTCTAAGTTCACTGGCGTTAATATCTTTTTGGTCGGGTTGCGAGGCTTGATTGGTCCCGTACTAGGAGGTATTCTTTGTGGCATTGTTGGCCCCATTCCAGTTTTGCTAGCTGGTGCCTTGATTTGCATTGGGGGAACGATTTATATGATCGTAAAAAGACCTGCTGAGAAACGCGCTCAGCCCGAGCTGAGCTGAGCACAGAAAGGACTTAAACTTCTTGCTTGTGTGGAACAACAACGCCCCACCCAATCCAAAATGCAATGAGAGACGATCCCAATTGCCCTTTAACAAATTTAGAGAAGCTAACTGTACGATCCATCAGTGAAAAACCACCAAAAACCGCTGAGCTTACGAGAACTCCAAGAGCAAGAACAACAATCTGTTTTGTTGTTTCATCAAACTTCTTGCAAATATCTGTATTGTGGACCATGTAGTTTCCAGCTGTGATTCCAACAAAGTTTACAATAGCATTGCTTGTAATCTGAGGAATTCCTCTTCCGACAAATCCTCCCCAAGCAGCACTAAAAGCTGCCAATTTAATTCCATGGTTTAAACAATCTGAAAGTGTGACTTGATGCGTCATAGTATTTCTCCATATTTAAAAAAATTGTTAAAAGTCTGGAGAAAGGATAGCGAAAAGATGAAAAAAAACTAGTAAATCTTGAGCGTCTTTAGGTCTGCATCTAATGCCACTTCTCTTCCCAAAGGTAAGGTAACTTGATTCTCAATATGGCCGCTTGGAAACTCAAGTAAGACGGGATAGGGAGCTTTTGCAAAATAATTTTTTAAGACCTGCTGAATTTCAAAATCCTGGGGAGACTGCGGATCACACCCTGCCCAACTACTCAAAATCACACCCGCAACAGCATCCAAAAGACCTGCTTGCTTCAATTGGCAGAGAAAACGATCAATCCGGTACGTATACTCTCCTACATCTTCTAGGAGAAGGATCTTCCCTTTTGTTTCAATTTGCCAAGGAGTTCCTACATGAGCTGCTAATAAAGCTAGATTTCCTCCTGCTAAAACACCTGTTGCAGTTCCAGAAACCAGAGTTTGACTTCCCTCAAAAACAAGCATTTCTTGGTTTCCTTGTAAGACAAGCCAAGCATGCTTTTCTGCAAGAGACCGATCTTTACCCTCTCCCTGAGCAAACAAGAAGTTAGCATTTGGCCCTAAATAGGTAATCAAATTGGCATTTTGATTTAACACAACATGGAGGGCCGTGATGTCACTCATTCCAATGAAAATCTTGGGATGCCGCTGAATGATTTCAAAGTCGAGTTCATCGAGAATACGACCTGAACCATACCCGCCACGTAAACACCAAATGGCTTTAACCTCATCGTCTTCAAAGGCATCCATGATCCCTTTAGCCCGAGCGCTATCAGCTCCAGCAAAGTTGCCCCATTGATCATAAACGTTGTCTGCAAGCTTGACCTTGAAGCCCTTAATCTCAAGCATCTCTTTGCAAGCAGTGACTTCTCCCTCTTTACCTATCGAAGCAGGAGCGACAATCGCAATTGTATCCCCTTCTTTGATTGGCAAAGGTTCGATCATCATTTTTTAGACCTTTCTATTTTAATGATAGCTTTTTCCCCATTGAGATCCCACTCTGTCCCTTCTGTTTTTTCAAAACGGATATCTATAGCGAGCACTTCATTGACAATTGTATCGTAAAAAGCCTCAAAACAGCTCTTAAGTTTGGACGTGGAGTCAATCCAGACGACAATACGATCTGTGACTTCTAAACCTTCATTACGACGTTGAGTATTGAGCTTGTTTACAATCTCACGTGCAAGTCCTTCCTGCAACAGTTCGTCTGTCAATGTTGTATCTAGTGCAATCGTAATTTGATCTTTAGTGGAAGCAATCATTCCCTCTTTCACCTGCCGTTCAATTAAAACATCATTGGGAGAAAGCGTAATCGATTGACCTTCTATCATGAGAGTGATCTCACCTCCCTCTAAAAGAGCATCGACTTGGTCCTTATCTAATTTGCTGAGGACATCTTTCATTTGTTTCATGAGAGGCCCTAAACGTCTTCCCAGTGCTTGGAAGTTGGGTTTAATACTCAGTGACACAAATTCGGTCTCATCTGCATGAAACTCGAGTGCTTTGACATTCAGCTCTTCCATAATGAGTTGCTGCTGTCCTTCCAAGAGGCCTAAGACGTCTGTATCTGCAGAAACTAAGTGAGCTTTAGCAAGAGGTTGACGCACTTTTAGTTTGTTTTCCTTACGTAAAGCATGCCCCATACTTACCACCGCCTGCACAGATCCCATCTCCTTTTCTAGTCGTTTATCACGGATTGAATCATTGTAAGAAGGAAAGTCTGTTAAGTGTACCGATTCAGGATCGTCTTTTGCTCGTAGATCTTGAAAAATCGCATCACTGATAAACGGCACATAAGAAGCCGCAATTTTTGATAGCTCTTTTAAAACAGTGTAAAGCGTTTCAAAAGCTTCACGTCGATCAGGAGTATCTTCATCAGACCAAAAACGAGAACGGCAGCTGCGAATATACCAATTAGTGAGTTGATCAATAAAATCTACAAACGGATCCACAGCGCGACTTAAAACATATGCATCCATTCCCGCTTCAACATCTTTGATTAGCTTCTGTAAAAGAGACAAAATCCAGCGATCTATATCAGCCTTTGGCTTGGTCAATGTTTGCTCTGAAGGCTTCCAATTATAGATATCTGCATAAGTGGCTAAAAAGACATAGGCATTCCACAGCGGAATCAGGAATTGCCGAAGAACGAGTTCAACCCCCCTTTCTATAAAGCGAATATCATCAGCTTGAACAGCTGGGCTATGGAGTAAATAGAGACGAATCGCATCAGCTCCATACTTGTTAATGACAATTTCGGGCTCAGGATAGTTTTTGAGTCGCTTAGACATTTTAGCGCCATCTTCCGCCAGAACTATTCCATTTACAATAACATTTTTAAATGCCGGACGGTCAAACAAAGCCGTTGATAAAATATTCAAAGTGTAAAACCAACCCCGCGTTTGATCTAGGCCCTCTGCAATAAAATCAGCTGGAAATGCATCAAGCGTTTCCTTTTCGTTTTCAAAAGGGAAATGATTTTGGGCATAAGGCATCGAGCCTGACTCAAACCAGCAGTCGAACACTTCAGGAATTCGCATATAGACTTTGCCATGCTCTTCAAATGTTAACTGATCAATATGGTGACGGTGAAGATCATCGATTTTCTTGCCTGTTCGTTTCTCAAGCTCCTTGACACTATTGATCACAATGCAATCCCCATCACTACTACGCCAAATCGGGATAGGAGTTCCCCAATAACGATTCCGGCTAATAGCCCAATCACGTGCATTTTCAAGCCACTTACCAAAGCGTCCTTCTTTGATGTGTTCGGGAACCCAATGAATCTCTTTATTCACCTCCACTAAACGGTCTTTAATCTTTTCGACACTGACAAACCATGTGCGCACAGCTTTATAAATGAGAGGCGTGTCTGAGCGCCAGCAAAACGGATAACGGTGACGGATTTGTCCATGATGGAAGACCCTTTTTTGCTCTTTTAAACGACGGATGATGTCTTTATCAGCATCTTTAACAAACTGTCCTTCATATTCGGGCACTTCTGCAGTGAATTTTCCATTCTGATCAACAGGACAAACAAGTTCAATCCCTTCCTTAGAGCAAACAAAAAAGTCTGCTTCACCAAAAGCTGGCGCTGTATGCACAATCCCTGTTCCATCTTCCTCTTCAACAAAGGCGTCTTCAAGAACAGTAAAGGCATTCGGGCTCACTTGGTCGACAAAGTAATCAAAGAGTGGGCGATACCGTTTCCCTTTCAGTTTACCCCCTTTAAAGGTCTCGACGACTTCGTATGAGTCTTCCTCTTTAAAATAGGCTTTTAAGCGCCCTTTTGAAATAACATAGTTCTGGCCACTTTCCTTATCACGTACTTTGACATAGGTGATGGCATCATTGACTGTGACTGCCAAATTAGAAGGAAGTGTCCAAGGAGTCGTTGTCCAAACGAGCAGAGAGGTTTCAGGTTCATCTATAAGAGGAAAGGAAATGATTAGCGAAGGATCATCTACATCACGGTAATTTAAGTTTGCTTCAAAATTAGATAACGGAGTTCCCAGTTGAGCTGAAAAAGGCATCACCTTAAAACCTTCATAAACGAGATCTTTTTGCCAAAGCTCACTAAAAACCCACCAAATAGACTCCATGAAAGAGAGATCCATTGTGCGATAAGGTTTTTCAAATTCGATCCAACGGCCCATTCGATTAACCGTCTGTTCCCACTCTTTTGTGTAGCGAAGAACAATACTGCGACACTCTTCATTAAAAGCCGCAATACCAAATTGCTCAATCGAAGTTGCTCCCGAAAGTTCACGTGCTTTTTCAATCTCATTTTCAATAGGCAAACCATGGCAATCCCAGCCGAAACGACGAGGCACGTTGAAGCCCTTCATGGTCTTATAGCGGACCACAACATCTTTGATTGTACCTGCAAGAAGATGTCCATAATGAGGGAGCCCTGTTGCAAATGGGGGACCATCATAAAAGGCAAATAGAGGCGATTTTTCTCGTTGCTTTAGAGACGCCTGAAAGACTTTATTTTTAAGCCATCCTTTGAGAAGTCTTTCTTCTCTCTCAGGAAAGCTTTCTTTTCGATTTTCAAACATATAGAGAAAAGTGTACGAAGAGCCACTTTTTCTATAAAGAAAAAAGGACCCTAAAAAGAAGGGTCCAACATATCAAAGCCTAATATCTGGCTTGAAATTATTTATTAATAGCCAGTCCCGAAGGTTTGACCATTGCTTAATGATACGCTAAATCGACCAGATTGAGAGTCTGTGATCACACCTTCAACACCAGTTAGAGCAAGATAAGCAATAACTGAAGACCGCAGCGGTGTCGAAACCCCGTTTGCATACATAATTTTGTCAACGCTTCGAAGCAGGTGTGGAACTTCAGCTTCTAACTGATAATCAGAAATGTCAGCTTGAAGCATTGTTGGAACAGAGAGTTTTTCGATTTCGCGTGTTTGCGTATTATAAAAAACGAGCTTTCTCTCGCCACCTTCAGTGACCTGTGCAACAGGATAGCTATTTTTAGGAGCTAAAACTCTTGCTTTATCGCGTGTTGCTTCGTCCAAAATTGGTCTATAGATCACTTTACCAGACCCCTGGATGTAACCCATCGACCCTGTTGATTCTTGAAAGCCATCCCCTCTTGGACCAATATGTTCAAAAAGAGCTCGAGTCGCATGTGTATCAACATCATTTTCGATCATAACACGTGCCATTTTCGCAGCATCTGAAGAAACATCTGTGATTTGAAGTGTACGAGTGACTGTGTTAAACGATGCGATTTTTTCAACCCCACCTTCTGTAATTGTTGCAACTGGATAACTATTTCTTGGAGTAAGAGCTTTGACTTGATCGCGAGCAAATTGCCCTAGAATAGGCTGAACAGTGACATCTACAGAGTCTTTTGCTGTAAAAAGCATCAGACCTGTTGAAGGATCAATCAAACCATTTTGATGCCCAACATGCTCTAAAAGAGCTAGCGTAGCAGCAGTGTTAACACCCCGTTTTAGCATCACATCACCCATCTTAGTAGTATTGCTTGTAATCTCTAGGCTACCAAATGTATTTGCTCTTCCAATAAGCGATGCACCTTCGCCCCGAACTCCTCCTGGAATAACCCCTAAATTCATTGGCGATGAATTTTCTGTCCTAGGTGTATAAGCTGCTGAAACAGAATCAGTATGAACTTTAAGTGCCATATATTCTTCCCCTATATGTACATTAATTAACTTTAATATTTCTTAGAAATAAATAATGTTTATATTATAACAATTTTTATAATTAATTAAAATGATCGACATCATTAATTAATATTTCAACAATACCCTTGCTCTAAATCATAGTAAAATGCTAAATTTAAGTTAGATAGAACATATCTAACCTATAAACCTCTTCTAGTAAGAGGTTTAGAAATAAATCCCTTTTTATGGTATAATCATAAGCGGGGGTGTACTGGTTTCGACTTGGAAGCAAAGTACCAGTGGCATGCAGAGGATTCGGCTGGCCTCTTAAAAAAGCCGAGACCAATAATTGTCGATACACAAGACCATTATTTAGAAGCTGCTTAAGACCTAACCCGTCTATCTAGTAGCCGATAGCCTCGGACTGGACCAAGGGTCTGGGGGTCTATCGCAGGATTCTTGGTATGAGTACTCATCCTCTCGATCTCAAGAGCGGGTACTCGAGATGAAAAGAGATGTGTATAGTCCCTAGTGGGGTGCCTTACAGCAAGACTAGCACTATTAGATAAGGCAATAAGCATGTAGGCATTGTTATGGAACTTACTAAGGACGAGAGTTCGATTCTCTCCACCTCCATTCCATAAGAATAGGAAGAAAGAAGAGCTCAGATTTAGTTCAGATTTCTGTGAAAGCAAAGCACAATGGCTTGAGTCAGAAAGATGGGCCGAATCTGAGCTTTTCTGCTTTCTAGAATTATCGAAAGGTGGTGGCAACCTCCAATTCCTTGGAAACTTTTTGTCATCCATTATCATATTGAAGGCTCACATGCTTGTGCGAGCACTTTTTTACCCTCCAATTGCAAGCTCTGAAATACCAAATTCAAAAGCTCACGTTTTTCATCCAATTCAGAACTCTTAAAAATTTCTCCAGCACGCGTAGCTAAATTACGTACCATGTTTGCCGTCACTTAAAGGCACCGATTGGCTTTTTCATGCCTTTTTATCTCTTCAATAATCTCCATCTGCTGACAAGGCTTGAATGAGCACTTACCATTGTGTTATGCTGCTTTTCAAATTGATTGAAATAGAGGGAAAAAACAAGATCCCATAAAAATATACCAATTTTTCAAACTAAAGAGCTCTTATGAAAAAATTGATTAAATATTTTTGCTTTTTACTATTACTGGTTGGATTTGTTCAAATGGATGGTAAGGAGGACAATTTAACTGCAGACGACTACTCAAAGATGTCAATAACGGAATTAGATGCTGCTTTTATTTTAGCTGTACAAAAACACCGTCCAGAAAAAATGCAAGAACTCATACAAGCAGGAGCTAATGTTAACACACCGATTCCTTACATTTGGACTTCTGGCGACTGTGACTGGGAGGTTGAAAGTACAGCTCTTATGTATGCTGTAAGGCATAATTGCCCAGATATGGTAAAGGTACTTATACGAGTAGAAAAGCAGCTTAATGAAGCTCTTGATGTAGCTATAAAAGAGGGTCATTCAGACGTAGTAGAAGAACTTATAAGAGGGGGAACTGACATTAATTATGTAAACAAGGATGAAGATACACCCCTTATTATAGCCATAAAGCATGCTCGTGCTACTGCAGAATTTAGTCTACAAGCACAACAGCGGTCTACATCTCGCTGGTCCCAGAGACGAAAGATCATACAAACTCTCTTAAAAGCAGGTGCTAATGTTAGCCATGTTAACAAATATGGCAGAACAGCTCTTATGGAGGCTGTCATAAAACATGATCTCAATACAGTGCAAAATCTTTTACAGGCTCCCGAAATGACCACAGGTTCATTTTTTGGCTTTGGAATAAAACCTATTAATTATGCTGACAAGGATGGCAATACAGCTCTTATACTTGCTATACAACATGTTCGTTATACCTATATTAATAATCAAGATTATAACATTTGTAAGAACAGCCAAAACATTATAAATGCTCTTTTAGAAACTCCAGGAATTGACCCTTATCATGCTAATGAAAAAGGTGAAACAGCTGTAACATTACTCGAAGAATTAGATAAGGAAATGAACCGTTATCCGTATTAGAATCCCTTCCGTTTTCCCAAGCTGCTCGTCATATCATCTGGGAGTTTCATTAACTTTTTAAGTTTGATTGCATGTTACCTGATGGAAATTCCATCGAAGTCGTCCAAATGGAAAAAAATTTCTCTATTGTGCAAAGTCCTGTTCAGTAGCAAAGGTGTTCTTGATAATTTGAACCTCGCCATTTTCAAGGATTGCATAATACCGCCTACAAGTATCAATATCTAAATTCAAACTTCTTTTAGGAACTTTTTTGTAGGACGACAAGTATTTGTCCCAAGAACACTGAATACAATCTTCTGTACTAGATCCCATGAATTTGACACCCACTTTTAAGCGAGGAGTATGTCCTACAATTTGGTTAATACCTTCTATAGGGGCAAAATCAACATCAAAGTCTTGCCATGTGATTCCTCCACAAGAGTAGGAACCTCCGCGGCTAACCCCACATCCAAACATAGGAGTGCTGATATCTGCAGAGCAATAGTTTAATGAATTTTCCTCAAGTCTACGCAAATCATCCAAATTAAACCCTTTTATGGGATGAAGTAAATTCAGATGAATTCCAGCATGGCTGAGTAACCAACCATCAACCCAATAGAAAGACTTCATTTTTTGGCATTGCTAATCAAAAATATTTTCAGTAAAATTTCTTCTTTAAAACTGCAAAAAGGAGAAAAGATATGCATTGCCCAAAATGTCACTGTAAAGAGAATACTAAAAGTGGTTTTAC
>Ga0180433_10005420_pt1 | contig 17239 bp, 19 predicted proteins | sample SS_ome_8_FD_132980 | JGI IMG/M metagenome (GOLD analysis project Ga0180433, IMG submission 132980) | Hypersaline lake sediment archaeal communities from the Salton Sea, California, USA - SS_1_D_1 metaG | ecosystem: Environmental > Aquatic > Non-marine Saline and Alkaline > Hypersaline >... | reverse complement strand
CACGGCTTGTGGTGCTCCCCCGCCAATTCCTTTAAGTTTAAGTCTTGCGACCGTACTCCCCAGGCGGCAGACTTAACACCTACGCTACAGCACTACATATGATTACTCATATGTAACACCACAGTCTGCATGATTTACAGCTGGGACTACCGGGGTATCTAATCCCGTTCGCTCCCCCAGCTTTCGTCCCTCACCGTCGGACGCGTTTTGGACAGGCGCCTACGCCACTGGTAGTCCACCTAGGATCAACGGATTTTACCCCTACCCCAGGTGTACTCCTGCCCTCCCCCGCTCCCGAGTTTAACAGTATCTCCTGCACGCGTTAGGGTTGAGCCCCAACATTTCACAGAAGACTTATTAAACCGGCTACGGACGCTCTAGGCCCAATATTCACGGGTACTACTCGGGGCGCTGGTGTTACCGCGGCGGCTGCCACCAGTCTTGCCCACACCCTTATTCTCCGAGCCATTTACACTCGGCAAAAGACAACAGCATAGCTGTTGCCACTCGGACTCCCCCTATCACACTTTCGTGTATTGTAGAGGTTTCGCGCCTGCTGCACCCCGTAGGGCTAGGACCCTTGTCTCAGTGTCCTTCTGGGGGCCACCACTCCCATGGCCCCTACGGATTATCGGCTTGGTAGGCCATTACCTTACCAACTACCTAATCCGCCGCAGTCTCATTCTGGGGCAGTGTGGTTCCAATTCACCACCTAATTGGATGATAGGGCATTCCAGGATCTATCATCTATCGGGCGTTGTCCTCAATTTCTCGAGGTTATTCCCGTCCCCAGAGCAGATTGACTACGTGTTACTCAGCCCTTCGCCGCGACCAGAAGTCTAGTCGCTGACATGCATGGCTTAATCGAAGTCCGATAGCGGTACCCTCCAGCAGGATCAACTGGAGTTGATCTGCTGTTATGAATTATAGAAAGTACAATTATCGATTTGTTATCGATTTCAAGAATCGGCTTTGCATCAAATACAACTACTCTTGAAGCGTGAGTCAAATCTAAAAGCATTAGATTTCCATTAATTTGCCTCTCGATAAAAAACATTCTATCAAGATGGAATGTTATTATGATATTATCCCTTTTTAAATCTTCTCTTGTTTTTACCCCTTACAACTATGTTTAAGGTGTTAAATATGAAAAAACTGCTTTTATTGGGAGCCGTTTTGCTGATGGTTTTGTTCGCAGGATGCGTAGGCGGAGAACAGCCACCGGCTGAAACAGGCGACACTGAGATGGGAGATGAAGAAGACGGAACAGCCGAAGATACAGGAGATGAAACAGAAGACACTGGCGAGGAAACCGGAGACGGAACTGAAGAGACTGAAGAAACAGAAGATGAGGTTCCTGAAGATACCGGAGAAGTCGACTTGGAAGGTCTTGCATACATGGAGCTTATAGCACTTGGAGTTCCTGTGCAGTGTGAAATAACCACTACATATGAAGGGGAGACAACAACTGCAACAATGTATATGCAGGGTGAAAACAAGGTAAGGTATGAATCAACATCAACATATGATGGAAAACTGTTGATTGTTCTTATGCTCGACGGAGTAAGCTACCTGACCAACTTCATGTCTGATGAAGTTCCTGAATGTGAATGGCTTATGATGGAGCCTGAAGAAACAGAACCTGAGCCGGGAGAGCCTGGAGACTACACATACACTACAGCAGTTCCCGACTTTGAGGACATGCCTGAAACAAGCTTTGAGTGCAGCCCATGGGTTTATGATGCAAGCAAATTCCAGGCACCAACTGAGAATGTCTGCACCATGGATGAGTTTACAGACTTGATGATGGCAGGATACGACATTCCCCAATAGTTTTTTTCTTTTTTCTTTTATTTCCTTTTTCCACTTCTATTAATATTTAAAACTGTTCGTTTCAATGCTGCTCGTTCTCTATAAGTTCAATTCCATCAGAAGATATGTGCGGAAGCTTTAAAGGGATGCTAAAAAGATTATGGAGATGGAACCGAAGAAGTAGGGCCAATAATAACCAATCCTGTAATTTTTCCTTCTTCATTGTAGGTGAAGTCCATTTTATTATAACTGGTTTCAACTGCCAGTACCGTTCTTTTGAAGATTTTTTCAAGCATGGTGCCTATCCCGTTTTTTTCGCCTCCTTTGCAAGAATCCACTACAATTACTGCATCTTCGGTCAGTTTGAGTTTTTTGGCGACTGCAGTGAGCTCGTCCTCGTCACTTGTATCTATAGCGGCATCGTCGGCGATAAAACCATAAACCAGAGGTGGGGGCACTTCACCACCCAAGTTAATACCTTTGTCCTCTGAACTATACATTACCTCTCCATCCACATAAATTCCGCTTCCGCCGAAAATACCACCATGACCGAAAAATCCAAGCAGGCTTAGCTGACCGTATTTGTCTGAAAAGCCTGAAAGAAAATCAAAAACTTTATCATCAATGCCTGCTTCGAAAATGATGTATTCGTAGGCACTTTTATGACTTGTCCTTAAGGGTGAATTATTAAGATAAAATGTATTGTTCCAATCGTCTTTTGGATATATGAGAAGGGCAAGCGGGCCTTCTGGTTTTTTCCCATTCGCTATCTCGGCAAGATTTCGAATTACGGAGGGAGGATATCTCATGAAGAATGCTACATTAAATTCTTTGTAAACGCTGATAAGGTCCTCTTTTGAAAGTATAGTGAGTCCGTAGCTTATATTCAGCGTCACCTGCTCGGAAATAAAAACAGTGAATTTACCTGATTTCCTATCATACCAACCCAGCTGCTCCATTAACTTCTTATCATCGAGCGGCTTGGCAAAATTCAGGTTTATATCCCCGATAAACACGGGCATGTTTAAGAATATGTCCATTGGTCCTGAGATTTCGCCGTCGTGGTTGTCTATTCTCTCGTGCCAGTAACCGGCAAGTATCTTGAATTTTTCCTCTTCATCCAATGATGCCGCAAGTAGCAATCCCAGAACCGAACTGGAATCAGTAAGCTTCTCTGCAAGTATTTCGTCCAGCACCTTCTGCTGGTTTTCATTGTTCCAAAGATGAATGAAATCAAAAAGCTCGTTGAAAAACGGGTCCAGTGAATATTCATTCCAGATAATTTCTGAGAACTTCAATGCATATGAAGGGTCGAATTCCCATTCCCTCCTAAGCACTATTCGCAGATTGTATGCAAGCGCTTCTTCAAGGTATTTCCTTTGGACATTGCCCTCCTTTGGATTGTCCAGCATTTCGATAAGCTCTTCCGCCCATATCTCCTGGCCGTGGAGAATAAGCTTGTCCATAATATGAGTAAGCTCTTCTAAGGTAAAAATATCAAACCCTTCAAGGCCGTCCAAGTGATTGTCTATTATCATTTTCCTTATTTCAGAGCTTTCCTTTGCCAGGGGGGAAAGTGCATCTATAAGACCATAATATTTGTCAAATTCTTCAAGTTGATCTGTTTTGAGCAGTTCGTTATGTATCTCCAGCGCATTTTTTTTCTTTTGTTCATCAATAAGCACCTTGACCTGCTTCTCAACAGGAACTTCAATCTGCTTCGGCTGTGCACATGAGGTAACCGCTGCTAAAACAAGGGAAGGGAGAAGGGCCCCTTTCCAAGTTTTGGATTGTTGTGAAGCTTTTCTGCCGTGTTGTATTACCCTCATAAGAAAAACCTATTGGGATTCTGCTGTTTGAATGAGCTTTTTGACTGCTTCTGCTATATTCTCATTATCGTAATCAAATACCCTTTTAGCATATCTAAGTGCATCAGAGATATCTGTTCCTTTTTTAGCCTCCTTTTTGAGATAATCTATCAGGCGAATCCTTAATTCCTCATCAAGATCTTGATGGGCAACTAATCTCCCAAAATATCTGAATGCTGAAGAATAAGAAGCATCTGTTCCCCGGTCTGCGATATTGAGCAATATTTCTACTGAATTTATTACTGATTCCCAATTCCACCAAATAGATATGTTATCCAAAAGATGCGGTACTGCACCTGAGATGTCCGCATTTCCTCTTTTTGATATTCCACTAAGTTCCACCAGTGCCTTCCTCTGGTCTGGAGTAAAAGGTTCCTTTAACAAATCAATCAGGTAAGGAGCAAGGGCAGAATCAGCAGCAGATACATCTATGCCTTTTTTACTCAATTCTGAAAGAATATTGCTGACCCATCCTTTTATATGCTGCGTTTCATCATTCAGTATGTCTATGAGAAGCGGCATTGCAACAGAAAGTTCTTTTTTGCTGTTTATGGTAGTCATAACCCTTCTTGCATACTTATTCACCCAACCAGACCAATTATCCGCATCCATATCTCTTCTTATCCGTATGACATGCGGAATCGCAGAAGACAGATCCGAATCCCCGCACAATATGTCACCTTTGATGCTTGAAAGCACACCGATTGCGTAATCCTGCCTGTCCTTATCACCGCTTTTGAGTTCTTCTACTAAAAGAGTAACTGAATGAGGGAGTTCTTCCTCCCGTTTCATATTTTCAAGAATTCTTATTTTAGAAGTCAGTTTCTTTTTGCTGTATCTTGCAAGATCATTTATTAAGTAACCAAAATCAGAATTAAGTTTTTCACTTCCTTCAAATTTACTTGTTATGGATGATGCAGTTTCAATTAAATCCTTTTCACTTCCCATGCCCTCAAAACGGTACTCCATTATTTTTACCATCAGGTCTTTTATCATGTCAGTAGTGATACCGGTAGCATCAAGCAGAGTTTTATCGCCAAAACTATCGTCCTCTAGTTCAGCAAAATAATGCTCAAATAAAAATTGGGCTTTCTGTTTTATCTCATCATTTTTTGAAGAACTGTCAGTCTTAACACTTTTATTTTTAAAACCAGGTCCGGGTACTTCGGTTTTTTTGCCTTTTTTTTCTCTGAGTCTCTCCTTAATTTTTTTTATCCTTCCCATATGTCTCCACCAAATATAAGTTTAAATCATTATTTTTATAAATGTTGTGTTTTTATAGAGTAAAAAGTGATTATTAACTATCAGAATTAAATACGCCAGGAAAAACAAAAGCCAGGACATAGTGAATTATCTGAAAGAGAAGGGTGTCTGGGAAGATGCTTAAAATCACATAATTTTTATTATTTTTGTGTATTTTCACATTAAATTCTAATTTTATCTTCTTAAAAAACACTTAATTTCGTTATTGGACAAAGAACCAAGCAGAAAAGTTTAAAACAACATAAGATAACAGAAGTCTGTTTTCTTTCTGCAATTTATCGAACGAAAAATTTGTCTCGCTATTGGTAGTTTTTAAGTGTTTACATCTATAACCTATTCATGAGATTTGCAAAAAAAAATACAGGCAGAAATATTGCTAGGAATAGCGGGAAATTCAGAAGGCGGGAAGAGACTGCAGATGACAAGATATATAGGGCAGTAAAGGTCGCCACCGGAGCAATAACTATCGGCATTATGGCTGCTGTCGGAATAGTTGCAGCAACAGACAAAAAAGAGAATAAGCCTGCTGCAGAAACAGTTCTTTGCGAAGATATAATGAAATCAAAAGACGGAAAGAATGGTGAGCTTCCTCCTGATTGCGTTGATGCCAAAACAAACGGAAATCATGATAAAGCAAAAACTGTTTCCAATTCTTCAGATTAGTTTCTTATTTTCTTTTTACTGATTTTTTTACTGGTTTTATCGTCTTTTTCAATTCCTCAAGAAAACGTTTTGCTCTTTTGTAATATTTTTCATCCTTGATTTTATTGTTTTTATCGAAAAGCTCTTCTACGAAAGGAAAATACATCACCCCTGCAGGCACCATCCTGAAATTGGCTGCCAGCTGCATGAACTGTTCAACCATTCTTGCACCTCCAAAGTTGCCGTTAGATACCCCGCATATTCCAAAAGGCTTCATGTAATACTGTTCAAACAGCATGTCAAGAAACATCTTAAGTTCTCCAGGATAACTGTGGTTGTATTCAGGAGATACTATTATCAGCCCATCTGCCTTCTTCAGCATTTTTTCAAATTTCTTTGCAGGAGCTATTTTTTCAGTATTGTCAGTAGCCTTAATTCTGTAATTCCGCACATCCACAAGTGCTGTTTTTATTTTTGCTTTTTTTACTTCTCCAAGAACAAAATTTGCAACCTTCTCAGAATACCTTCCTTTTCTTGCAGTCCCCAGGATTACGGGAATATACATGCTTATCCCTCCAATCTTTTTCCTACTTCATCCCAGTTTACGATGTTCCAGAATGCCTCAACGAATTTAGGTCTCAAATTCTTGTAATCCAGGTAATAGGCATGCTCCCACAAATCAAGCGTCATCAGAATCTTAAACTGTGGATAAACATTCGTATTATGCTTTTCAATCTGCATTATTACCGGCCTTTCGGTTTGTTTGCAGAATGCCAAAGCAGCCCAGCCTGAGCCCTCAACGCTTACTGCAGCATCTGTGAATTCTTTCTTGAATCTGTCAATACTTCCGAATTCCTTTTCAAGTGCATCTGCAAGTGCTCCTCCTGGTGCTCCTCCGCCTTTTCCTTCAGGAGCCATATTCTTCCAGAACAATGAATGAAGAAGATGACCTCCAATATTAAAAGAAAGTGATTTGAGAGTTGATTTCATATCAAGGTCAGTTCCTTCCTTTCTTGCGGTTTCAATCTTCTCAAGTATTCCATTTGCTCCTTTCACATATCCTGCATGATGCTTATCATGATGTATCTTCAGCTGCTCTTCAGATATATGCGGGGCTAAATCTGCATATCCATAATCAAGTTTGGGCAATTCATAATATTTTGGCACATTTCCACCTCTTTATAGGCCATTCACTTGAAATTTATAATACTTGCTTTCTAATCTACCTGCATGAGAGGAAGATTAATTGTTTTAGGAATACTGTTGGCTGCAGTTCTAATGAGTGGATGTGTAAAGGAAGCTGAACAGCCGGATATTGAAATACCAATAGGGGAGCCTGATGAAACAGATGAAGAAGAACCGATTGTAAAAGAACCTCCTGAAGAACTTCCGGAAGGAATTCTTGTAGATGAAATTCCTGCAGATGCTGATGTAATGTTCGTTTCACTGAGGTATGTCCTTAATGACTTGAACTGCCTCGATGAGGATTATGAACTGAAAGACAATTTCATTAATGACCCAGACTGCAATTCATTGATTTATGCTTCGGACAGCCAGCATGCTTCACCGCTTCAGCTCTTTGTGATGGACATTGAAACAGAGCATGTCACTCAGATAACAAATACCGAATGCTTTTTTTCAAGCGGACAGGCGGTTGATTCAAAAACAATAATGGCGATTGCAATGTGCAGTGATACTGATGATAACGAAAGAATCAACTTCCAGGATGAGCCGGATATTTATCTGCTTGATTTGGAAACAGAAGAAATGGACTGCCTTACCTGTGAATACGACCTCATAGCAGTAAATAATCCTGACTATTCTTCTATAACTGGAAAAATAGTGTTTTCATCAGGAACCGGACTTGGAATGAACAACCATATTTTCACGATTGATTCTGAAAAAAATCTTGTTCAGATTACGAATGACAGTGAATACATGGATTTCGACTGCTCATGGTCTGAAGACGGCAAGAAAATAGTATTCAACAGGCTTCCTCAGCAGGAATATCCATTTACCATTCCATCACAGGTCTGGCTGATGGATGCGGATGGAAGCACTCTTGAGAAAATAACTAATGGAGGGCCTACATCTGAAGAAGAGAATCATTGGGGGCTTTATCCCATCGGAACAGATGCGGACCCTGATTTGAGCCCTGATAATAGTGAAATAGCATTTTCAAGGTTAGTTACAGGGGAAGGAAATGCACCCTTCGGAATCTATGAACTTACTGTTGTTGATGTTGAAACAAAAGAAATAACTGTTCTTGATTCAAATTATGCAAATATGCTTCCTGAATGGAAAGAAGACGGGATTTTGATTTTAAGGCAGATTGCAGGCACTACAGAACCGATGGATATCAAACAGAGTTTGTACCTGTACAAAGACGGAAGCTTCAAAGACCTTGAAGGATATCCTTATAATGTATTCCCACTTGGTGCTTATAGCTGCAGCTGGATAGAAAGGTGAAATTATGAAAAATAAATTATTTATTCTGGGAATTTTATTTGGATTTTTATTGTTCGGATGCATTGAACCCGAATGGGATGTATTTACTGATGAGAAATTCAGCATGAGTTATCCTGTAGGGGATGAACAGCAGACCGAAGGTGACCAGGTTTTCATTACATTATCTGAAGGCTGCCAGATAAGCGTAAGCAAATTCGAAGACCAGCCTTCGTTCAGTGCTTTTGTCAATTACATAAAGGGCAGCTGGGAAGATGCTGAAGGGTTGACAATAGAAAATGAATATACTGGTTCTTCTGTAGCTGATTTTGAAGTAAGGGCAAGCGATGAAGATGTCCAGTATAAAGGCTCCATAGAGATAAAGGCCTGCGGAGAGGATACAATATATGTTGTCATGGTCGGTTGCGGCAGAAATCAGTATGAAAACAAAAAGGAAATGGTGGACAGGATTATTGATTCTATAGAATGCAGCTGAAGTGATTCTTATGAGAAAAATTCTGATTGCAATAATGTTTGGTATTGTTTTATTTGCAGGATGTGTTGGTGAGGGAGTCTCTGAACCGGAAGAACCTGAGCCGATAATTGAGCCGGAACCCGAGGAAGTTGATTATCCTTTGAAAGGGGTAAGCCTTTCTACAAGAGGCGACGAATATTTCCTTGAGTTTTTTGAAGAAGCTGTTGAAGCAGGAGAAATCGTAATGTGGGCAGGGGACTGGGATGACCTTGCTGATGGTGCACCGGTTGTAGTAAGCGACCTTGCAGCACTTTATGATTACGTTCCCCTGGTTGAAGTGACTTATTATACACAGGGGGAAGGGGAACTCATCAGGCCATTTGATGAGGCAGCCAGACAAAAGTATAAAGAGGATACAATTGAATTTGTTGAAAAATATAATCCGGAATATTTTGTCATGGGAATTGAAACAGACATAATGTATGAAAAATCTCCTGAAGATTATGATGAATTCGTTGTTTTCTACAATGAAATGTATGATGAAATAAAGAAAGTTTCGCCGGATACCAAAGTCTTTACCGTATTCCAACTTGAAGGCATGAAAGGCTGTGAACTCTGGAAGGAAAAATCATGCAATTCCAGTAATTCGCGTTGGGAACTGATTGATGATTTCAAGCTTGATATCGTTGCATTCTCAACTTATCCATGCCTGGTTTATAAGGACCCGTCAGATATTCCTGAAGACCATTATACTGAGATAAATGAGTATGTCTCAAAACCAATTGCGTTTACTGAAAACGGCTGGCACACCGAAGCATATCCGCCTGGGTGGGAAAGCAGCGAAGAGGAGCAGGCAGAATATGTTTCAAGATTTTTTGAGCTTACAAAGGACTTGGATGTTGAAGTGACCGTATGGAGTTTTATGTACGGCCAGGGAACAATCCAGCCGTTTGATACCATGGGCCTGCGCAGAAGCGATGGAACTGCAAAGCCCTCATGGGATGAATGGATAAAAGGAGGAGAATGATATGAGAAAAATATTGTTTGGAATTTTATTGGGATTTATTTTGTTGTTTGGATGTGTTGAAGAAACACCCGGAATTCAGCTTCCTGATGTTGAAGCTCCGGAAGCTAATGAGACCGGAGATGAAGAGGCTGAATATTATATTGTTCCAAGGGACGAATCCATTCCGGAAGATGCTGTGAAACTAACTCCTGAAATGGACAAAAATCCTCCTGTTATTTATTCAGATGAATTTCAAGAGCCCGTACCGCTTCCTTATCCAATAAACAGTGCAGGAGGGGAGGATTCATCATTCATAGTTTCTGATGGAAATACGCTTTATTTCTTTTTTACTCCTGATGTTGGTGTTCCTGTTGAAAAGCAGATTCTTGACGGGGCAACAGGAATCTATGTTTCCCATAAGGTTGATGGCGAATGGAGCAAGCCCGAACGTATAATGCTGCAGGACCCTGGAAAGCTTTCAGGAGACGGCTGTGAATTTGTCCAGGGAAATAAGATGTGGTTCTGCACTGTGAGGGAAGGCTATACCGGAATACACTGGTTTACTGCAGATTATGTTGACGGGACATGGACCAACTGGCAGAATGCTGACGAAGAGCTTAAAACTGAAGAATATGAAACAGGAGAGCTCCACATAAGCAGTGATGGTACCGAACTTTATTTCCATTCTTACAGGGATGGAGGACAAGGGGGGCTTGATATCTGGATGAGCGAAAAGGTTGATGGCGAATGGGGAGAGCCTGTTAATCTTGAAGCTGTTAATAGCGAACGTGATGAAGGCTGGCCTGCACTAAGCCCTGATGGAAAGGAATTATGGATTTCCAAGGATTACGGTTTATGGAGGTCAAAGAAGGTAGATGGTAAATGGACAGAACCTGAGCTTATAGTTTCACCCCTTGCAGGTGAAGCAACTATTGACAGTTCTGGAAATGTTTATTTCACGCATCATTTCTATGACAATGATGTAATGCTTGAAGCAGATATCTATGTTATTTACAGGAAATAGTTATTTTTTCATTTCTTTTTCAAGGAATTCGACTACCCTGTAATAGTCATGTATTCTTGCACAATCAACTGCTCTCATCCCAACACTATTTTTGTGATTTGGGTCTGCACCATCATCCACCAGTTTTTGTACTTTGGAAAGCATTCCAGTATTTGCTGCAGAAATAAGTCTTTTGTTAAGCTGTTCCTGTGTACTTGGTTCTTCGCTAAGAGGCATTCTTTCTCCTGGAGTTGTTGGCATCTGGGTTTCTGATTTCCTAATTGTAGCAGATTTTTTCCTTATTGCAGGCATGGCTACCATCTTCGGTATATGCCGTGCTAATAAATGTTTAAAAGAGTTTTGGTAATTTAAACGCGAATTTCATCCAATAAGTCGCTTGCAATCATTCCCTGTTTCTTCTTTTTTCCTACTATTTCCCCTGCTTTTCCGTTTATTACGGCTGCTTTGTAAGCAGCGTCAAAACTGTTCATTTTCTGAGCTAATAAAGAGCCTGCAATTCCCGTTAAGGTATCTCCTGTCCCTCCTATGGTCATGTAAACGCAGTATTTGCTCTTTTTCAGGGTTTTTGTTTTCTTCCCATCAGAAACTATATCCATGCATCCTTTAAGCAAAACAATGCACTTCAGCTTTTTTGCAAGCTGTTCAACCTGCTTTGTTCTTTGCTTTATATTTTCAGACGGCTTTCTTCCTGCCAGTACTGCGAATTCTCCGCCATGGGGAGTTACAATATCATAGGTCCTCGGTTTTATCCCTGCTTCTTTTATCGCATGGATGGCATCAGCATCGAAAACAAAAGGAACTATTGTCTTGTAATGGAGCATTTTCACTGCCTGGAATGTTTCTTTTTCCCTCCCCATTCCTCCTCCAATTGCAATTGCAGTAACTTTCTCTTTTTTTACTATCTCAATAATCTCTTTGACATGTTTTTTTGAAAAATAATCTCCTTTCAGTGGGACAGTTATCAAATCAGGTGAAAACCCTGCAACTATGTCTGCTGCTCTTTCAGGTGCTGCTACGGTTGCTAAATCAACTCCTGAACGCATTGCAGCAAGAGCATTGAATGCAGGTGAGCCGGAATATTTCCAGTTCCCCCCTACAACAAGAAGATGACCAAAATCATACTTATGGGACCAAGGTTTTCTGGCTGACATGAAGATAAAAAAGAAGAGAAGAGTTATAAGTATTTCTTAGGTTTAAATACCATGGATTATCTTCGAATTCTGCTTGTTCTTGGAATTGTTTTTACTCTCTTCGGCTGTGCAGCAAAACCTGCGCAGGAAATTGCTGAAAACGAAACACAAAACATGACAGAACCAGTTATAGAAGAAAATGAAACCGAAGAAATTAATGAACCTGAATCTTCCTCGCCTTATAGCAATTATACCCTTCCAATAAAGGAAAGAGGTTTTTATCTGGGAGTATTGCCGAGCCCAAAAACAGATCCCAGCACAACATATGATGATACAATAGCAGCATACGAAGAAACGGCTGAGCTTGCAGAAGTTTCAATGGTTTGGATATCTCCTTCAGGCATTGGGCAGTACGATAAACTAAAGCAGAATCAGGCAATAACAGCTGTCAGGGTTTATGGACTCAAGCCCATAGTCACTTTGCAGTTCTGGGGGCTTGAAAAGAATGAAGATGAAGGTTATGTTGTAGTTGTTAATGCTCCTGAAAATGTAACTCCTCTTCTCTCAGATGAAGAATTCAGGATATTATGGATTGAGGAAGCAGGGAAAATTGCCGAAGAATTCCAGCCGGAGTATTTCTCAATTGGAAATGAAGTAAATGATTTCTTCTATCATTACCCTGATGATCTCGAGGATTACCTTTCCCTCTGCGAGGAAACTTATTCTGAGGTAAAAAACGTTTCTCCTGATACAAAAGTCCTGATCGTATTTTCTTACAACCATATGATTGAAAATGAACAGCAGGATATGATTACAGAATTTGAGGATGTTGTTGATATAATTGGTTTCACAACATATCCCTGGAAATATTATGACAATCCAGAAGACCTTCCTGATGATTACTACACTGATATAGAAGAATATACTGACAAGCCCATAGCATTCACTGAGGTAGGCTGGGCATCAACTCATGAAGCGAACAGCTCAGAAGAGGAACAGGCTGAGTATCTTGTAAGGTTCCTTGAATTAACAAAGGATATGGATATTGAAATGGTCAACTGGCTCTTTTTGCATTATATGCAGCTGAATGACCCTGCATTCACTTCGGAAACAGGAACAGTGTCGCTGAAGAATGCAGATGGCAGCAAAAAGGCGGTCTATGACGTCTGGAAGGATGTCAAGGAACTGCCGTTAAGTAGATAATATGAAATCATTGTGTGAAATGTGTAATGGAAACTGTTGCGCTTCTTTTGTAATTACAATAACCTCTTTTGACGTTTTAAGAATAATGAAGGAAACTGGCTTGAAGCCTGAAGAATTTTCAGAATTAAGAAGGCTGGATATTCTATCATATGATGATTCCCAGGTAATCGAGTGCAAGGAAAAAAAATTCAAGGACTATTATCTTCTTTCTTTGAAATCCCACCCATGCTATTTCTTTGACAGCAGAAAAGGATGCAAAATACATTCAGCAAAACCCATGGCCTGCAGGATTTATCCTTTCAACCAGGATGAGAAATTCAACAGCCAGGCAGTGTGTCCTTTGCTCTCAGGGCTGTTATTCAGGATTTCCGCATCGCCAAAGCAGAATGTCAGGCAGTACAGAAAAGAAAGGGAGCTTTATTATGAAATCGTAAAAAAATGCAACAGCAGGAGCAGAAGCAGGAAAACTGCCATGAAATTCCTTGTTTCTGAAACAAAAAAGCATTTTGATAACATTTAAAAATAACTTTCTACCTTAATTTAATGCGGGCTAGGTGGGGACTAGGGGTCCCTTTCTGTAAATCCCCTTAGACAGACCGAATGCCCTGTGCGTCTCTATCTGGAGATGCGTCTTTTATCTTAGGCGTTGAGACTCTGCCCTGTGTGGTGGGTCTCATTATGAACCTGGTCAGGCCGGAAGGTGCAGCCATAAGTAATGAAGCCCATGCTCGCAGTTAAACAGAGTTGAGTCGATGATGGAAGCTCCGTATCTGCAGGTATCGGCAACCAGGGAAGCCCGCATTCTAAATTAGGTTCTCTCTTTTCAGCCTTCTGACATACCTACTCGGTTTATACAGTTCCCTGATTTTAGGGGGATTATCCACTATCAGCTTTATAGGATTTCTACCTGTGATTTGTTTAATACTTTCAATAAATGCATATGCAAAATTATCTCCAACCTTCCAAAAGAATATATTTTTATAAATAAAATTCATCCTTTTTTCAAATATTTCAGGTATCTGAGGTCCTCTCTCTTCAAAAAACAATACATTCTCCTGTCCAAAATTTTTTTCCAATAAAGTATCCTGAACCCAGTGCGCTATACCTTCCTTTAATATCAAATTCCTCTGCATCTTCCATTTATTCAGCCAATTATAAATCCTGCAATAAATTTTATCCCATATTGTAAACTTCGGCTTTTTGTTACATATCTCAGCTCTATGACAGGGAATAAACATATCGTAATTATATGAAAAATGGTTTAGGTGGGCAGCCTCATGCCAAGCCACACCCAGGATATATGTCCTCGCCTTTTTTCTAAAACTCATAAAATCTTCAAAGTACCTGTCTTTTATTATTGTTTCAACGTCTATTAGAAATTCAGTGGAAGCTGGCTCGTAATGGCCTATTCCATGCGAGTTGCCGCAACAACAATCTGTCCTCTCAAGATACTGTTTACTATTTAATATTTTTACTTCTATCACTTCATTTGGAAAAGGCATCTCCATAACTTCGCTTACAGTAGCAGGAATCGCTTCTAATTCCTTGCGTATACTCTCAATAATTGGAGGGACATTTACTTTTCTATTTCTAATGAGAATTTGTTTGGCTTCTACACATATCTTTAAGCGTTGGACACTATTACCTGTGGATTTTTGAGCATCAGTCATGGTGTTATAAGATGTATCTTAATGTTTTAAAATTAATATGTACTACATTTATTGAGCTTCTTCCATCTTTTCAGTTGCTCACGGCATTCTTTTGCAAGAACTCCACCCGTAATCTTTACTTTAGAATGCCCAAACGTCTTCATTTTTTTGTCAGAAATAGTAAGTTCTCCAAAACCAAGTCTTTTTACATCTCCTATCGAAGCACCGTAAACTATCCTGTCTACTCCTGCCCAATGCGATGCTGAGAAACACATGGGACACGGCTCAGTAGTGGAATAAATTGTACAGCCATCAAGCTTTATTTTTCTGAGCTTTTTGTTTGCCTTCCTTATAGTCACAATTTCCCCATGGGCAGTAATATCAGTGTCTTTCCAGACTTGGTTATGACCCCTGGCCAGAACCCTGCCATTTTTCACTATAACGGCCCCAAAAGGGCTTTGGCCTGCCTTTATTCCTTTCTCACAGATCTTGATTGCTTCCCTCATGAACTTTTCATCATCTTTTTTGGTCATGAAATCACTTCGACAACAGTCTAAATCTTCGACTTATTACTTTATAAATCGTCTGTCAGCATATTTCTTATATGAAAATACTCGTAGCCATAACAGGAGCCTCAGGGCTTGAATATGCGCTTAGACTTATTGAGGTGCTTAAAAAAGGAGGCCACGACGTAACCATAGTCGTAAGCAATGCAGCAAAGAAAGTAGCCAGATACGAGAAAGTAAAACTGCCTAAATCAGACTACGACGAAGATGATTTCAGCTGCCCTTATGTCTCAGGCTCTAATCCCCCTGATGCCATGGTTGTAGCTCCCTGCTCTCTTAGGACTCTCGGGGAGATAGCCAACGGAATAGGGGCTAATGTCATAACCAGGTCTGCAGAAGTAGCTTTAAAAGAAAGAAAAGGGCTTATTTTGCTTGTTAGAGAGACACCATTATCATTGATAGCAATTGAGAATATGCGCCTTGTAGCGGCTGCTGGAGGTGTTGTAATGCCTGCATGCCCGGGCTTCTACCATAAGCCTAAAAAGGTTGCTGACTTAATAGATTTCATGGTTTTCAGGGTTTTAGACCATTTGGGCCTAAAACACAAAGGTAAGCGTTGGGGTACAAAATAAGCATATTTTGGTGTTTCGACGTAATATTTTGCCTGTTTTTTGTAAAAAATCACAAAATTGCATAGTTTTAAATATTCTTCCAAGCACAATATTATATGGGAGATGCTGATGGACGTTAGGAAAAATCTTCATATGAAGAAGGTAGGAAAACGCGTGAAAAGCGCATACCGTTCAGTCAGATCCAAATTTAATGCTTATTTTGGAGCAACTGCAGTGGTTGGTACCCTTCTTGCAGCTCCTATGCTGCCTTCAGTAGCTAATGCCCAGGGAAATGCAGCAACAGTCATTGAAAACCTTAAAGAAATGAAGATAAGCGACTTGAAAAAGCTCATGGAGAACTGGAAAAGCGAGAGAGGAGATGGAAAAACATATAATGGAGTTGCAGAATTCAAAGACAGTTTTGGAGTAGATGTTTCAAATAACGGAAAAAATATACAACTTAAAAATGGAAAAAGAGTATTAGTAAGCTCTGCAATCTACTATGAAAATTGGGATAAAGAAGAAGGAGTAGGAACAGGAGTTTCCAATGTATTCGTTAGAGTGATGAATGGGATGAAAAGCGAGGCTTCCTGGCTAGTGCCATTGGCAGAATTACAAGTGGCTTACAAGGAAATGACTGGCAATGATTTGAAGTATGTTCATATAATAGTGGACCATGATGTCGATAGTGATGCAGGAGAATATATACAATTATATGTAGTTCCTGCATCTAGCGCAGACAAAGTAAAGGGTGGAATCATAGAGGAAGATATGCCTGTTTTTGAGGTATTATATTTAGCAAAAGGTAATACTCTGTATTCAGGAGATGGAGAAACAAACGTTCCAACATTATTGACTAGTCTTAAAGATGAACCACTGGTTTTAGCAAAAAAATGAATGAGAAACCTTTAATATCTTTTTTTCGTATGTAGTCTCATGGTAGGTTTACTTGATAAAGCAAAAAAAGGAGAAACGACAGAGCAAACCACGACTACTGTAGAAACAGTATTTACTGAACAGCAAAAAGCTAATCAAATAGCACTTGCTTCTAACGTAGTACTTCAAAATTTCTCGGAAGACGGACTGAATAGAATGGCAAAGGCCACTAATCATTCTGAAATATCCAACATTGTTTTAGATGAGAGTTTAGACTTATACAGCAACAAATTCAAGATGAACAAATTAGGCATGGAAGGCATGGATTTCGAAGAGTTTTATCAACAGAACACTTATCTTGCCACGTCTATTATCGACTTTAACAATGAAGTTGCAAAAGTAAAAGACGAAGGACTGAGAAAAGCACTTTATAAGATAGGTCAAGATGCAGCCAAAAATGCTAAGACACAGGACGAATTCTTGGAGAATGTTAAGAAAGAAGGAGATAAACAAGGTGGAGATGTAAAGAAAGCACTCTCTAAGATAGTTAATACAGTCACAAAAACAGTAAATGAAAAAATGGAGGAAATAGCATATAAATTCAGCTCTGCAGCAATAGCAACAAGCTTTATGCTGAAGAATTTTGCATTGCAGAAAAGTTCAATACATGATGAGATAGAGAGAATAAGACGAAGCAAGGAAGCAGAGGAGAAGAAAAAGAAGAAAGTT
>Ga0180433_10005419_pt1 | contig 17239 bp, 17 predicted proteins | sample SS_ome_8_FD_132980 | JGI IMG/M metagenome (GOLD analysis project Ga0180433, IMG submission 132980) | Hypersaline lake sediment archaeal communities from the Salton Sea, California, USA - SS_1_D_1 metaG | ecosystem: Environmental > Aquatic > Non-marine Saline and Alkaline > Hypersaline >... | reverse complement strand
TTTGAAGCTAGGCATTGCTTTCGAACTCGCAAACCAACTATGGTTTACTTCGTTCTCCAAGCTTCCCCTAACTTCAAAATCTAGCCCTTGAGTGTGTCAATCTAAATTGAATCGACTATAGTATAGAGATACAGCGAGCTCGAGATCATGCGAGTGGGGCAAAACCTAGTCAAAAGAAAGAAGTGAAACTTGATATTTTTTAAACTTAACTAGATAAGACAGCGCGGATGTGCTCACAATGCTCCTGTCCACAGGTACACCCAACAGGTGTGCCAATATAGACATTGTAGCTCTCCTTAGTATCCAGCGGATTCGTTGCTGTGTAAAGCTTATCACCCACTTTTGCTACATCCCAATCGCGAAACTTGAGATCCTCTTCGGTGATTGGCTCCTCTACCTCTGGATCCACCTTACTGATGCCATGGATTGCACGAGCTACCTGACAATGGGTGCAATTGCAATGCGCCTCAGGCTTAGGAAAGCTCGAAAGATCGCCACCAGTTAACAACTTGGCAACACCCGAAATCTTTTCAATGACCTCCGGTGGTAAATCAGGCGTATCACTTTGTGCCTGATTGTGCTGCATCGCCATGTCCATTCCCTCCATACCAGGCATGCCAGAGACTCCAAATCGAATCGGCATCCCAGATAATTGGTCAGGCGTCAAACCCATCAACTGCTGCATAAAACCCGCAGGGGATTTTTGCGCTTCAGGCTCACCCGATTTTTGCTGGGGTAAACTCTCTTTTTGATTCTCCACATATTGAATATGCGCCTCAAAAGCCTCGTTAATTACAGCAGGACCTAAGTTTGGAATCGAGACCTCCTTGCCATCGGTAAGCTGTAAAACTAGGAGAAGATCCGCCCCATCAGAGCTGTTTTTTGTCTGTAAAAGAGAAACTTTATCCCAAGAGACAGAGATGTAGGGTGGAATAGAAATTATTTGAGAGTTGATCTTCACGTTTGTCTCCTAACAGTTGATTTTCGTTGGACTTATCCCTATTTTAGAGGGTTTTTCCATTTAGAGCAAGGGTTTTTAGCACTTTGGCTATTTGAGTGCTGGTTTTCTCTTTTTTCAAAATTTATTTGTCTAGATGGGGCCATTGGGTATACCCTCAGGGGAGTAAAGTAACAGGGGTGAGAAATGGCAAAAAAGACATTTTTAATAGATACAAACGTATTTCTGCATGATCCCAATGCTCTGGCCACCTTCAAGGGGGCCAATGTGGTGATTCCTCTGGCTGTACTGGAGGAATTGGGGCAGATGAAGCGCTATCGAGATGAGCTGGCGAGTAATGCGCGCGTGACCTTGCGTTATTTTGATGCATTAAAAAAAGATGGGCAGGGGGATTTTCAGAAGGGGATCATGATTGAAAATGGGGTATGCGTACGAATTTTATTGGAGGTTACGCCCAAAGAGAGGCCGACGGTTCCTCTCTCTTCTGCAAGCATGAATTATCGTATTTTGACAGCGGCGCTCTATTTAACCGAGCAGGGTGAATCGGTTGTTGTCGTTTCCAAGGATTTGACAATGCGCATTAAGGCGGAGGCTTTGGGGCTTGAGGCAAATGATTATGAGAATCAAAAATTTTCCTATGACAGTATCTACCGCGGCTGGCGCCAAGTGGATCTTTCGAAGGAAGAGATTGATCACTTTTTTAAGGATGGATCGCTTGCCGTAAAAAAGGGAGAGTTTTGTCCCAATGAATTTTGCATGTTGCAGGCAGATAGTCATTCATCAGCTGTTGGAAAATACGACAAACGCGATGGTCGTATTGTTGCACTCGAGCCACAGATTGAGAAAGTTTGGGGGATTTCTCCTTTAAATGTAGAGCAAAAATGTGCCTTGGATCTTTTGTTGCGTGATGACATTAAGTTGATTACCCTGATGGGACCTGCTGGAACGGGCAAAACTTTGTTGGCCTTGGCAGCGGCCCTTAGAAAGGTTTTTGATGAGGGCATCTATTCTCGTATTTTAGTGAGTCGCCCAATTGTGCCTTTGGGGCGAGATATTGGATTTTTGCCTGGCATGAAGGAAGAAAAATTGATCCATTGGATGCAACCGATCTATGATAATTTAGAGTATTTGTGTGAATCGAGCAATAGTGAGCCCAATGAGACGCTACGCTGGGTGACCGAAAGTAATAAGTTGGAGATGGAGGCAGTCACCTATATTAGGGGACGTTCGTTACCGAAAATCTTTATGATTATCGATGAGGCGCAAAATTTGACGCCGCATGAGGTGAAAACCATTATTTCACGTGCAGGCAAGGGGACCAAGGTGGTTCTTACAGGCGACCCTACGCAGATCGATAATCCCTACTTAGATAAGGATTCCAATGGCTTAACGTATATTGTGGGTTGCTTTAAGGATAAGGAGATTTTTGGCCATATCTTCATGGAGAAGACAGAGCGCTCTCCATTAGCCGCCCTAGCAGCCGAATCCATGCATTAAGGTTTTGGGGGCAAGGAGGTGAGATAGATCTTTTGGCTAGGCTTTGCCCCACTCGCTTGATCTCGAGCTCGCTGTACCACATGTACTATCTTCGCTCGAGATCAAGCAATTGGAACAAAACCACCAAAAGCGCTTTGCGTCAATTTATTGATACTCAATATTTTGAAAGAAAAGATTGAGAAGAATTTTTGGGATTTTTGTTCCAGTTTGGGGATCTCGAGCGAAGATAGTATAGTCAATCTAAATTGAATCGACTATACATGTGGTACAGCGAGCTCGAGATCGTCAAAATGGGGGAAAAAGGTCAATCGAAAATTGAATCATCCTAGTTCAGGATTTAGCTGCCCGCGCCTACACGCTTTTTAGGACGCCTTCCCGCCGGAGCACCTGAACGCTTTTGACCATATGACTTGGTAGGCTTACCATATCTTGGTTGGTCAGAAGAACTACTGTTTGCACGCCCCGGTTTTTTCTTGCCATTTCTGCTATTCGCCTTTCCAGGCCCTGAGCGAAATCCGCCAGAACGAGGTGGAAAAGAAGAGTTGCGTCGGGGCCCGCCACGACGAGGTGCAGGCTTTTTAGCACGAGGCTCTAATCCCTCAATTTCTACAACATTGATTGGCTGTCCTGTAAAATTCTCAATTTTTTTGACAAGATGCCCTTCACGTACTCCCGCAAATGACAAAGCAACTCCCTTGGCACCCGCACGACCCGTGCGTCCAATGCGGTGCACATAATCCTCAAAATGACGAGGAAGATCAAAGTTAATCACATGGCTAATCGATTGCACATCAATACCACGCGCTGCAACATCAGTTGCCACCAAAACCCGTACTCTTCCATTACGAAGTTGTGTAATTGTACGAGTTCGCTGCCTTTGGTTCATATCACCGTGTAGTGCAGCGGCCTTGTGTCCCTTGTCCAAAAGTTCGTCAACCAACGAATCAGCTTGACGCTTGGTCGAGGTGAAAATAATTGTGTTCTCAACATCCTTTTCAATTAAAAGGTGGTCAAGTAGATCGTTTTTGTGAGCAATGTTGTCAACAAAGAGCAGACGCTGCTCAATGTTTTCATGTCTTTCATGCTCTGTATTTACAGCGATATCTACAGGCTTTTGTAAAAGGCGCTTTGATAGTTTTAAAACACTACCTTGCATTGTCGCTGAAAAAAGCAGAGTCTGTCTAGACTCAGGCGTTGCCTCTACAATTTGCTCCACAGGATCAATAAAGCCCATATCCAACATACGGTCTGCCTCATCGAGAACCATAAGCTCCAATCTAGAAAAATCAATCTTGCCACGCTCCATTAAATCAATCAAACGGCCAGGGGTCGCAATCAAAATTTCATAAGGACGAGAAAGCTGCTTTAACTGAGGATGATAGGGAACTCCACCACCAACGCAAACAGTTTTGATCCGACGTAAATAGTTACTGTATTTTTCTGCCTGAACAGTAATCTGCATCGCAAGTTCCCGCGTAGGTGCCAAAATGAGGACACGTGCACCTTTACCTGGTAACTTTGATGGTTTGGTAAGTTTACTGAGCGCAGGCAAAAGAAAAGCTGCAGTTTTTCCCGTACCCGTTTGCGCGGAGGCTCGAATGTCCTTGCCTTCTAAAATGGCGGGAATCGCTTCCTGTTGGATAGGAGTTGCATTTGTATAGCCAGATTCATCAATGGCTTTCAAAATTTCTGGTTCTAATTGTAAATCATGGAAAGACATTGGCTAGCTACTTTTTGTTTTTTAAGGTCATTATAAGGTAGCATAGAGCCTTCATTTAAAGATATCTTATAATTGATGATAAATGGGTTTTGTAAAAATAAAAAAACAATGTTATGAAATTTCGATTCAAACACCCTTGGGTCAAATGGTTGCCATTGGGGATGAGCACCTGCTCTATCTACTTGAATTTGAAGAGCGCCTTGGGCTGGAACAGGAGATCAGGCGATTGTCTGTAGAGATCATACCAGGTGCGTCTCCCCCTCTTAAGATGGTAGAGTATGAATTAAAATCTTATTTTAAAGGGGAGTCATTTATCTTCAAGACACCTATTAGAATCATGGGGACCCCTTTTCAAAAAAAGGTATGGAGCCAATTGCAAATAATTGATGTGGGACAAACCGTGAGTTACGGTGAGCTTGCGCAAGCAATTGGCAGGCCAACTGCGTGTCGTGCGGTGGCAAGGGCCAATAGCACCAATCAGTTTGCCCTCATCATTCCATGTCACCGAGTGATTAATGCCAATGGAGAAATTGGTGGATATGCAGGTGGTGTGGCAAAAAAAAGATGGTTACTAGAGCACGAGGCAAATCATGGATAAAAAGCGCTGTTTTGGATCTGGAAATAAGCTGTACCAAGAGTACCACGATAAGGAGTGGGGAGTTGAGGTACACGACGACCATCTTCTATTTGAAATGTTGATTTTAGAGGGAGCACAAGCGGGCCTCAGTTGGGAAACTGTGCTCAAAAAACGGTCTGCCTACCGAGCTCTATTTCATCAGTTTGATCCTCAAAAGGTTGCAAAGATGACCGATCAGGAGCTCGAAGAGCTTTGTACCAATCCAGCGATTATTCGCAACCGCCTGAAAATTTTTAGTGCTCGTAAAAACGCGCGTGTTTTTTTAGAAATTCAGCGGGAATTTGGTTCCTTTGATCGCTACCTGTGGCGCTTTGTCTCGGACAAACCCATCGTCAATCGATGGCAGACTCTCAAGGAGGTGTCTGTGGAAACAAAGGAGAGCCAAGCTCTTTCAAAGGATCTTAAAAAGCGGGGGATGAGTTTTGTAGGTCCCACCATTATTTATGCTTTTATGCAAGCTGTTGGGATGGTAGATGATCACCTCACCGATTGTTGGCGCGCTAGTTGCTAAGTCTATCTTTAAAGAGGTTTGAGCCAATGTTGTATCGCTATTTAGTTTTGTTTTTGATTATGTCACAATGTGCTCATGCAGCAGAAAAACGGTTTTCTTACAGTGAAGAACTCCTTACTTTTTGGTGTGAACAGGTTAAAGATTTGCCAACCTATTGCTATCCATATGATGGGTTAGAGGAGATTCTTAAAAAAGAGGGTAAGAGCACCCTGACGCTTTTTAGCTATGGTAGCCTTGTTGATTATGGATCTGCTCGCAAGACTTTAAGTGCAGAGAGCTTGAGCACCCGTGAGCCCGCTTTGGCTTTTGGTGTGACGCGTCTTTTCAATCGAGATGTTCCGATAGTCCCCGATTCACATTGGTGGCAACCCTGTTCGCCTTGTGCACGGGGGATGCTCAACCTTGAGCTTACGGGGAATCTATATGATTTGGTCAATGGGGTAAACATTACCATTCCATTAGAAGAAATCGAGGCTGTCTGTAAGCGTGAAGTCGGTTATGATCTTGTGCCTGTTGTTTGTGCCAAGTGGGAGCAGAGCACCAAGCTTTCAGAGCCTGATTTTTGCATTGCCTATACTTTTCGAGCTCCAAAGGGGAGTCAATATACCTCTGCAAACATCTATCCAAGACCCGGTTACTATGAACTTACACGCAATGCGGCCAAACAGTACGGGCTTTTGTTCTATTATCTGTGGCTAAACACAACCTACTGTCCTGATGGGGTGACACCTATTACTTGTTGGCAGGAGGCTGTTAAGGCGGGCCGGCCCGAGACATTGGTCTTTTATACAGGCGACAATCCACCTCATCATGAGAGCAGAGGGACCCCCCATAGAGTTGAGCCGCTGGAAAAACAAAAGTAGCTTGTTTAATTTGCTATAAGAAAACTCGAATTATTCAACACAACCATCCCTCTACCAAAGAGCACAGATCTGCTCGACGGTTCTTTTTACAGAAAAAAGGTCTAATCTATTTTTTCCATATTCTGCCCATTTTTTCCGGTTTTTAAGTAACTCATGAATCACCTCTGTAAAGGTAGAGGGCTCGTTTGGGTTACAAAGTGGATACGTAGAACCCGCAACCTCTGGAATGGAGGATGTATTGCAAGCAAGTATGGGCACATTGTGTTGGAAAGCCTCTAACACAGGAAGGCCGAACCCTTCATAGAGACTGGGGTATAAAAGTAGTAGGGTATGCTGGATGAGAGCATGTAACTTTTCTGTTTCTACAATTCCTAAATTATGAACTCTTTTGGAGGCATCAAAACGATCGATGATCTGTTTCTCCTCAAGGGTCCATGGGTCATCACCCACAGTTACAATATGGATTGGATTAAATTCTGGGTCTTCTAGTAGATGCTTAAAACAGGAGATGAAATTTTTATAGCCACCCCGTTTGCCTACATATAAAAAATAGGGAAAGGGCAGAGGAGCTTGCTCTATTTGCTTCTTGTGTGTTCTCTGAAAGTTATGTATTACCTCTGTTTTAGCCTTTAGATGAGGATAAAATTCCTGCAGATCTCTTAAGGCGCTATGAGAAATTGTATGGACAATATCACTATTGGTTAAGGCAACCTTTTTGGCTCTACTTAAATAGAGGTTTTCTCCAATTTTAGTTTTTTCGGGAATCATGTCATGAAACATGAGGAGCCGTTTTGTCTTGGGAAAGAGCGGGAAGCCAACATAGTAGCTGCTGTGCCAACCATCGGCGCGTAGTTTTAGAGCAAGGCGAGAGAGGTAAAGACTTTCGATGAAAAAAGAGCGTCGATCCCACCTAAAGTGGCGTCTGGGGATGATGGAAATATTGTGGATCTCTGACTCAACTCTTGCCCATTCGACGTTTTTGTTTTTTGGAAGAAGAAGTGAGATCTTATATTTTTTACAATAGTGTTGATCGAGCTCTAAAAGAATATCGGCCCAAATGCTGCTGATGCCTCCGGCGCGCTGCAGAGCAAATATGATTCCATCGATAACAATCTTTTTCAAGTGGTACTCCACACTGTTTGAGTCGATAATATTGGCCACAAACCACTTTCTAGGCAATTAATTATTTGTCAAAAAAAACAAAAAAAAGTATATATTTTATCATGAAGATAAGAAGTATATTACTATTACTCTTGCTCTGTCATACTGGTTTTGCCCTTCCGATTGGAAATCCAGCCGAGCCTTCCCTTTTAACAGAGTCATTTGTCTGTTCTTTGTTTGACGAGTGTGTAAGCGTACGTGCAGGATTTTATGGTGATTACGTATTTAACAGATATCTCGAAGTAGATGACTCTTTCAATAGGGTTGTGGATGTCACAAAAATCAATACAAACGCAGGCTATTTAGCTCTCAATTATTGCAATTGGCTTGATCTGTTTGCTACTGTCGGAGCAAGTAATGTATGGATCCAGACACCATCTACTGCATTTCGAGAGAGGGGGCTTGCTGCCGGTGAACTCTTTACCATTACAACAAATACGAGCTTTTCATGGAGTGTTGGCGTGCGCGCGGCACTGATTGAGTGTGCCTGCTTTACTTTGGGGGTTGAAGGACAATATTTTCAAACCTGTTTGCCTCTAAATTATGTTAAGGAAGAGGCTGATCTTCCAATTTACGTAGGTGGCTCTACAATGCAGTACCAAGAGGGACAGGTTGGTATAGCTCTCTCTAGAACCTTTTATGCACCATCGCCTTGTATTGCTTTTATACCTTATATTGGCTTAAAGGCAGCTTGGGCAAGTGTAGATATGAATAACCTGCGAGTTGTCGTAGATAATATACAAACAGATACATACGTTCTGCATGATCTACAAAGTACAAAACGGTGGGGCTATGCGGTTGGAATTACTACTGCATTAAATAAAGTTATCTCAATCTCAGCGGAGAGAAGATTTGGCGATGAAAATGGACTATATGTAAATGGACAGATACGTTTCTAGATTCTTATTATTTGTCTCTCTTTTTCTTGGGGGAGCATCACTTTATGCGCTTCCCTTAGGTAATCCAATGGAGCCTTCTCTTTATCTAAATGATTGTGTTGGACAGCCATTTTGTGGCTGTTTAGATCAGTTTTCTCTGCGTGTTGGTTATTCTGCAGACCATGTTTTTAATAGACATTTAGAGGTAACTGGGAGAGCGCCAAATCGCATGATCGCCTCGACAGTGTTAGATACAAACAGTGGGTTTATAGCTTTAAATTGGTGCGATCGAGTGGATCTATTTTCTAGGCTGGGAGCTACTTCAATTAGATTGAATACCCCTAACTCTGCATTTACGGTCTTTAATGCATTAGGAAATTTTGACCTAGACTGTCACATTCAATCACAGACAGATTTTTCTTGGAGCTTAGGATTGCGTGCGACTGTTGTACGCTTTTGCAACGCGATCTTGGGGGTAGAGGGAGAGTATTTTAGAACGAGCCCTCCATTAGACTATCTGCATCAAGAAAATCAAAATATAGCCTATGGCACGGGAAGTCAGATGAGTTATGAAGAGTGGCAAGTGGGAGCAGGTCTTGCTTATCCTCTTTGTTACCGTTCTTCTTTTGATTGTATTCCGTATGTGGGGGTTAAAGTTTCGTATGCAACATTAGATATGGATGATGCTACGTTTACCCTTTCTCCAAATGGTTCTAGATTTGTGTTGTTTGATGCAGAAAGCAAGTTGCGATGGGGCTTTCCTATTGGGGTCTCTCTTGTGCTTTGTAACATGATAGGAGTCTCTGTAGAGGGGCGCTTTGGTGATGAACAGGCAATTTATGTAAATGGACAATTTCGGTTTTAATATGGCTAAGTGGATACTCGTTTTTTTGACAGCATTATTGCCTATTTCACTGGTTGCGCTACCTACCAGTAATCCTGGAGAGGCAAGCTTTTGTTATGATAGCCTCTTTTTAAGGGATTGTTTGAGTAATTGTGGAAATTTTTCCCTTAGAGGTGGTTTCTATGGTGATTATGTTTTCAATCGACATACGCAAGTTGACTCTAGCATTTCTAGTGGTGATATTGATAAGACAACTATCTATACCAATGGTGGAATTGTCACCTTAAATTTCTGCAATTTATTAGATGTATACGCAATTTTAGCAGAAACAAAGATTGCTTTGATGACACCAGAGGCTATTTTTACTGGAAGAAGTATCAGTAATGTGAATACTGTTCTTCAAACAGAATCAGATTTTTCTTGGGGAGTAGGGGGGCGTCTTTCTTGGTCCTTTTGCGGAGGTTCGTTAGTGGGGGTTGATGGTCGATATTTTTCTGCAAATCTTCCTATATCCTATATAAAGCGTGAAAACGTTTCACCACGATACCTTGAAGATGTGAGTTTGAAATATCAAGAGTGGCAGCTATCTGCTGGTTATTCACATCGCTTTTGTTCTTCTGATGGTGCGCTCAGTTTTGCACCCTACCTAGCATTGAAATGGGCAGGATTAAGAGGGAATATGGATGAGGCGGTTCTTCCTATTACTTCTTTTACATTTCCATATGTTTTACATGATTTAGTCGAGAGCAAGTGTATAGGATATGTGGTGGGGATTACCTCTCTCTATTATCAAAAGGCGAGCATCAATGTAGAGGGTCGTTTTGCCGATGAGCTTGCACTGCATATCAATGCGCAACTTGTCTTTTAACCCTTTTTTGTGCCAATAGTTTGCAAAAATGTGAACTACTAGTAAACTCATAGATGATCAAGGAATCTGTGCACAGCTCAGTGATCGTGACGGAAATAGCATCGGCATCTGGTCGCCTAATTAATTTTAGCTCTTAGAATTTGAGTTTTCTGGACATACAAAATATAGTAAAATCATGATTGAAAGCTGTCGTATTTGCAAAGGAACTTTGGTTCATAAATTTCAAAAAAAGCAATTAAACTACCTAGTTTCATACCTTGAATGCCAAAAATGCCATTCGTTACAAACCGAGAGGCCTTATTGGCTAGATGAAGCATATAGTGACCTAAACTTTGCAATAGATACGGGGATGGCTAGCCGAACGATCTGGACCTCAAAATTAGTTCTTGCTTTAAGTCTACTCGAAAAATTTACCACAGAAGATCTTTGTATCGATTTTGGAGGAGGCACGGGACTCTTTACCCGCTTGCTGCGAGATGCAGGCCTCAATGCATATTGGGATGATAAATATTGCAAGAACATCTTTAGTCTTGGGTTTGAAAAAGAAATTTCTACCCAGCAAACGATTAAACTCATTACTTCCTTTGAGGTCCTCGAACATCTCCCATCTCCCTGGCAAACTCTAAAGTCTATTTTTTTAAGCAAACCCGATTATTTCTTTTGTTCCACAACACTCTATTCTGGACAGGACCTCGATTGGTGGTATCTTCTAAACAATGGACAGCATGTACAATTTTATAGTGCAGATGGCCTCCAATTTTTAGCGCAAAAATTTGGCTATCACCTACAAAGTAGACAGGGCACCCTACACCTATTTTCACGTGAGCCTTGCCACCCAAAACTTCTTAAAAAAATAATAAAAACTGCAGAAAAAGAGAACCTACAAAAAAAGCTAAAGCATTTTTTTGGCTCTAGAACTTTAGAAGATTCCCATTATCTTGTCAGAAAGGAAGCGTGTAATATAGCAAAATAGGTTAAAAAAGTTACAAATACTCGTTAGGTTTTGAAGTCAGAGAAGGCTTAGAGAACGAAGGTTAATATTGATGGTTTACTTCGTTCTCCAGGCTTCCCGTGCCTTTGAAATCTGATGTCTATCAATAGAAATTTTAAATTTAAACGACTATACAATCTACCATTAAAAAGGTGGGGCCTTGGTGTTTTAAAGCTTCTTCCATAACATCATCCACTTCACTCAATGAATTTAATTCTATTGACTTAGCTCCAAATCCAGTAGCGATCTGTTTTAAATCAATTGCTGGATCGTTGAAGTCCAAACCAATAAAATGCGTCTTTTCTATCTCTGTTTTTTTCTGCATGCACCAAAGGTTTTTTAAAATCTTATATTCACCGTTTACAAAGCATACAAAGATCACAGGGATCTTGTGCTTTGCAGCTGTCCATATTGAATGAATAGCAAATAGACTCCCACCATCGCCAACAAAGCAAATAGAGTGCTTTTTTGTTGCCAATGAAACACCTGTAGCGACCGGCATAGCCCAACCTAAACCTCCTCCACGAGGGGAGAAATGAACCGTTTTAAATTGCAGCTGTTGAGCTATTTTCTGTACACAATCATCCTCTGAGGAGCCTTCTGTAACAATTGTGTAGGAAGGATCTAGTTTTGTTAATACTCTATAAACCATCTTCGCTGAAAATTTAGAATTGGATTTTTCTCCATATATTTTTTCTAATTGTGCAGTTGATTCTGGAGTACTCTGAGAATAATTTGTAGCCTTGCAGCCAAGCTCTTTGAATAAAAGTCTCAGCGTGGCATTGATATTGCCTAATATTGCTAAATCACAGGGATAGTCAAAGGCAAGCTGATTAGAAGATGAGCTAATTTGAACAAGTTTAATCTCTTTTGGAACAGAGGCTCTGCCTGTAAATAAAAATGTATCTACTTTTTCTCCGAGCAAGATCACAGTTTCATAGTTTGATAACAGAGTGTGGATATCGCTACTCAATGCTGGTAAATGTCCCTTAAACTGTTGGCATTTAGGATCAACAACACGCCTCACATGATAGGGTGCAGCATAAATATCAGCCTTGAGTTCATCAGCAACTAAATTTAAGGTCTCTTCGCTATGTGAAACACCAGATTCATAATCAACAAGAAAGGCCAATTTACCTTTCTTGGTCTCTTGAATCATTTTCACAAGAGATCGCACATCTCTAATGCAATTGTCTTGAATGATTTCAGTGTCCTTAAAGTAGGTCATTTTACTTGTTTCTTCTAATATATCCATTGGAATCGAAAGAAATGTAGGACCCGAGGGAGTAAGAGCTGCCTGGCAGTAACAACGTTGGAGCGCAATGGCTAAGTCATCAGCTCTCATCACTTCATATTGATACTTTGTAGCTGTCTCTGCAAGCTTTGTAAGCTTTCCCGATAAAACAGGATTATGGATTAAATGCCTGCGGTCTTGCTGTCCTGCTATAACCAGGAGCGGAATCCCTGAGGTATAGGCATTATATAAATTACACAGGGAATTGGCTAAACCAGGATAGGTATGAATATTTACAATGGATGGCTTTTCTGAAACCATGGCGTATCCAGCAGCAATCCCAATCACACTCGATTCTTGTAGGGCTAAAATATACTTTGTCTCTTTGCAGTGAGAAATAGCTTCGAGAAACGAGGTCTCTGTTGTACCAGGATTACCAAATATATAATCTGTTTTATAGTGATCGAAAAACTCTTGTAATATTTCTGCGCCTGTTGACATCCATTCCCCCTATCTTTGATTCCATGTTTAGTGTGTGGGGGGGATTTCGTCAACGTTCAATCTTTACTAATCTGAATCTTCTAGCATATTTGTCGTCATGAGGTTTTTCGCGTTACCCAAAACTGCCTTACACTCAGGGCTTAGGTGTCGTAGGTGTAGGTTTTTTTCAAGAGCTAAATAGCGCTCTGTAACAAATTGAATCGCGTGAATGGCAGATTGATCTGATACACGTGAGTGTTTGAAGTCTATAATAATATCTTGCGGGTCAGTTTCTATTTCAAATAGCGACTTAAATTTAGTGATCGAGCCAAAAAATAGGGGACCATGCAACTGATACTCTTTCACGTTATCATCATTGATTTTCTGTGTAACATAAAGGTTTTTTGATGTTTCCCAGGCAAATACCAAGGCAGCAATAATTACACCTGTTACGACAGCAATTGCCAGGTCTGTGCATACCGTTACCGCTGTAACCACAATGATGATAAATGCATCATGTCTTGGGATCTTTCGAATAAAGTTAAAAGTGCTCCATTCAAAGGTTTTAATCACCACCATGAACATAACACCGACAAGGGCTGCTAGGGGAATCATCTTAATGACTGGCCAGAGCACAATGATAAAAAATAAAAGAGCCAACGATGCAACAATAGCAGATAGTCTGCCCCTGCCACCTGAATTGATATTAATCATGCTTTGTCCAAGCATCGTGCAGCCACCCATGCCCTTAAAAAAGCCGCAAACGATATTGGCAACGCCTTGTGCCACACACTCTTTATTTGCGCGTCCTCTTGTGTGTGTCATTTCGTCAATGAGTGATAAGGTCATTAATGATTCAGACAAGCCAATGATGCAAAGAGTGATCGCATAAGGAATAATGATCTTAAGTGTGGCCAAATTCAAGGGGACTGTGAGCCATGCAAAAGTAGGGAGTCCAGCGGAGACCTCTTTTCCTCCCATCATGTCATTAACGACGCGAGTGTCGAGGTGCAAAAAGTATACAAGTGCTGATACGACCGCAATGGCGGCCAGAGCCGCTGGAATTTTTTTAGTAAATTTGGGGAGGAAATGGGTAATCGCCATGGCAACCCCGATCAGGGCAATCATTAAATATAGAGGGCTTCCTGATAGCCAATGTGTTTCCTGACCGCTCGTGATTTTGAATTGTTCAAATTGCGCTACAAGGATCACGATTGCTAAACCATTTACAAATCCAACCATCACAGATTTGGGCATAATGCGTATGAGTTTACCCAGACCGAATACGCCTACTAAAACCTGAAGGATTCCTGTGAGTACAACGGTCGCAAAAAGGTATTGGATTCCAAAAACGGAGACTAATGAGATGATGGCTACGGCCATAGCCCCTGTGGCTCCTGAAATCATCCCCGGTCTGCCGCCGAGTAGACCGGCAATAAGAGAGAGAAAAAAGGCTGAGTATAAACCCATTAAGGGGTCTAGATTAGCCACAAGAGCAAATGCTATGGATTCGGGTACAAGGGCAAGGGCTACGGTGAGTCCAGATAAGAGATCGATGTACCAGCTTCCGCCAAATGGCATTAAAAAGCCTCTCATAGATTTAAGCATGTCACTCCTAATTCAAACTTTTCGCATCGGTTTTTTGCGCCATGTCGAGTTGCGGGGGCGCTTTTGGTTAGCAGAAAATCGTTTTTTACCATGACCCGGATTGGCTGGATTGCCTCTGCGCGTGTTGCGTCCATTGGGAATGGGTTCTGCGGCGATTGAGGGATCTGGTTTGTAGCCAGGAGCTATGATTTTTGGCAAATCTCGTTTGATTAGCTTTTCAATACCATCTAGCAATTGATGCTCATCGATACAAACAAGAGAGATTGCCTCTCCCTTATGACTGGCACGACCTGTGCGTCCAATACGATGCACATAATCCTCGGGCACATTAGGTAGTTCGAAATTGACAACATGTGGTAACTGGTCGATATCCAAACCGCGTGCTGCGATATCGGTGGCCACAAGAATACGCACACTGCCATCCTTGAAATTCGATAGGGCTTTTACACGTGCTCCTTGGCTCTTATTACCATGGATGGCCGCTGCGCTAATTCCATCTTTTTCGAGGTGTTGGGTGAGTCGGTTTGCACCATGTTTGGTACGTGTGAATACAAGCACTTGCTGGAGTTTTTTGGAAGAGATTAGGTGTGAGAGTAGTTCAGGCTTGCGCACGCGGTCTACAGGATAGATGGTTTGTTCTACCTGTTCTGAGGTCGTATTGCAACGAGCTACCTCGATCGTTATTGGTGAGTTGAGTAGGTCGTTAGCAAGCGCTTTGATTTTATTGGAGAAGGTGGCTGAAAATAATAGATTTTGTCTTTTTTTAGGCAATAGGGCGATTATTTTGCGCACATCGTGAATAAATCCCATGTCCAACATGCGGTCAGCTTCATCTAGCACAAGCATGTCAACTTTGGAGAGATCTATGGTGCCTTGATTGGCATGATCTAGTAGACGACCGGGGGTAGCCACTACGATATCCACACCATGTCGTAGTTTTTTGATTTGTGGGTTTATGTTCACGCCCCCAAAGATTACAGTGGATTTCAAGGGTAAATGCTTTCCATACATTTCAATGCTTTGACCCACTTGGTCGGCTAATTCTCGTGTGGGGGTAAGAACTAAAGCGCGTACTTTTTTTGTAGCTGGTTTTTTACTCAAGAGCTGTAGCAAAGGCAGGGTAAAGCCGGCGGTTTTACCTGTGCCAGTTTGTGCCCCCCCTAAGACATCATGCCCTTCTAGAATAACGGGGATAGATTTAAGTTGGATGGGGGTGGGTGTTGTATAACCTTGTTCGTGCACGGCACGGAGTAGTTCGGGTAAAAGGCTGAGAGAATCAAAAGACATATAATATATTGGTTTAAAATTAAATTAGGGATTTAATATTACCACTATAGCTGAATAATTTGTAGTGGTATATTTTTTTTGGTGAATGAAAGGATGGTATTTATGTTATTTTCCAAGGTAATGAAGGGGTTATTGATGATGAGTATAGCTCTTGGTTTAATGATTTCTTGTAGCGAGCAGCAGAGAAAGCGAGTTCAATCTGTTCGGGCAGAAGGTGCGCCGGCTTATCTATACAAAATATTGTCTGTCGATGATTGGGCCAATAGTTGCAAGAGAGTCCATTTGTCGAAAATGGACAAGGATTTCATTCATTTTTCAACAGAGGAGCAACTAGATAGGATTGTTTCAAAGTATTGGGCAGATGTTTCTGAATATGTTGTATTGAAAGTTGAGACGGAAAAATTGCCTGGAGATTTACGTTTTGAAGCAAATCCTGGTGGTGCGAGTAAATATTATCATTTGTATAACGGGTCGATTCCATTAGGTGCGATTGTAGAGATGAAAGTGTATAATAAATAGTTTATTTTAGTTTGTGAAATATTGACATTTAATTCCTTTTTATTTAACGTCTGCTCCCCTTAATTTAAAGGAGAAGGGTTTTATGAAAAAGATATTGTTGTGTTTGTTTTGGGGAGCTCTCATTAATCCATTGTTTAGTGAGGAAAGTTGCCGGTCTTCATTAGATTTTTCGAAAGTGAAAGTTCAGGTGACACCCTACATTTATGGACTGCTTTTTCAGCCGGGATATGGCGTAAGTTTTCGAACAGAGCTCTCGGCGCATACATTTGAGTTTGCTCCTATGTACTCGCCTCCTACGGCAGGCTTTTTTGGCAATAGTTCAAAAAGAGTGGGGGTAACATTCTCCTATTACTATACGTTTCGCAAGGGTAAGGTTTTGCAGCCTTATTTGGGGGGAAGTTTTACTCATGAACGAGATCTACATAGGACTACTTATTACGACTATGATGGAAGAAATTCTGAACCCTATAGGATAGGCAAGGACCCTATTGATCAAGAAAGTTTTGTTTCAAGTCTTATTGGTCTACAGTTGAGTAGTTCAAAAATTGGTCAATCTAGAGGATTGTCTACCTATTTGTTTGTTGATGTATTGGCCCCTATAGGTTTTGAATTTGATTATGGTATAAGACCAATCACTTGCATTCTTCCCAGGATGGGAATCGGATTGAGGTTTTAATTTCAGACACCACCTTTTGTTGACAGACATCGCTTTCGAACTTGTAAATCAAATATTGTTTACTAAGTTCTCCAAGCTTCCTCTGACTTCAAAATTTGACGCCTGAAATTAAAAAATTATATTCAAAACACTATAAGTTTGTACGATCTCACCTTTTGATATACCTGAACGGATACTAACAGAGCATTTCATTGGCTATTTGTCAGTCCATCTAGAGTCTTTTTCTTTTCTTTCAAAGGCCATTCTTCCATCAATCGGGATCGGATTCGGATAATCAATACGCACTATATGTTCATCTAATTCATAATCTGAGGGATAATCTGAAATCATTTCAGTGATTGCTGTGTTTGCTGTTTCAAAATCTTCCTCGGAAATTTCTCCATCTTGACATCCTCCCCTCCGTGAACGAAGGAGATTCCTGTGCGACTAAATTAGCCGGCACAAGGTAGGCAAACCTCACGGTTTCCTACAGGTTCCTGCTGCCGACCGCTATTACGATTCGCTTGA
>Ga0180433_10005418_pt1 | contig 17240 bp, 15 predicted proteins | sample SS_ome_8_FD_132980 | JGI IMG/M metagenome (GOLD analysis project Ga0180433, IMG submission 132980) | Hypersaline lake sediment archaeal communities from the Salton Sea, California, USA - SS_1_D_1 metaG | ecosystem: Environmental > Aquatic > Non-marine Saline and Alkaline > Hypersaline >... | reverse complement strand
AGTATAATGGACAACTTCCCAAAAACACAAAACTCTTACAAGAACTTCCTGGCATTGGCACAGCAACTGCTGGGTCTATCAGTGCGTTTGCATTTAACGCCCCAACGACATTTATTGAAACTAATATAAAAGTTGTATTTATTCATCTTTTTTTGGATCATAAAGAAAAAATTGGTGATAAAGAGCTATTATCACTTGCTGCACAAACAGTAGATACATCATCACCACGTATCTGGTATTACGCAATTACTGATTATGGTGCAATGCTTAAATCCAAAGGGATTAACCCAATACAAAAAAGTAAATCTTACACTAAACAGTCAAAATTCCAGGGCTCTGATAGACAAATTCGGGGGAAGATTATTCGCATACTTTTGAAACATAAAAAGCAAACGTTACAACAAATTTGTGATTTAGTTGCAAAATCACTAGAATCAAATTCTGAACGTAGTACAAGAATTTTAGATCAATTATTAAGTGAAAAACTTGTTACAAAAAAAATAAACTATTATTCTTTGACCAGCTAATTTTTTAAAAAACTCAATTTTATGTTAAAAAATAGAATTATCTATTTTTCTACGCTTATTTGAAAACAGCTTTTCATCTCTATGACGCTTGTGAGACGTCGTTGCAAACAACGATCCTTGTATTTCAGACTCAGAACAAGACCCAGGCGACAACTGGGACTCACGCATTTTACTTGCAAGTCTTTTCTTTTTTATTTGATACTTTTCTTCTACAGCGGGAAGTTCTTTTTGATAATAGAAACACTGCATATCTTTTTCTTCTAACTCTTTTGAAAGTACTCTCGTTAATTTCAATGTTTGATGCGCATCAGCCGCTGCATATTTTGTTGCCAATTCTAACGGCACCTCGGAAAAATCTTTGTACCCATTATCAGTAACGGCTTCTTTAAAATCTATCATAGTTTCATTAAAATATTCCTCGGAAAGATATTTTAATCCATTACGCCTCTTTCTTGTGGCCACACAGCGCGCCGCAACTAAACTATCAAACGCAAGTCCTTTAAGATCAATTCCCATCGCATATAAAAATTCCATATCAAAGACAGCGTTATGTAAATATTTTTCTATTTTTTCATTTTCAAAAATAGGTTTAAAATACTTTACTACCTGCGCTTTACTTAGTTGCTCACCTGTAGAGTGCCCAAAGGGAATATAGAAAGATACACCTTCTTGAATACATACAGATACACCTATACAATCACACTTAACCGGGTCAAACCCCGTTGTTTCTGTATCTACAGCAAAAGACCTGCAACTTTTTAGTTGACCACACAAATCCTCCATATCTTTTTCATTAGTTATACAAATAAAATTATACACTGAATCTAAGCTCCCTCTGTAACTATCATTCACGGCACTGATTTGAGTATAGCAAGTTACAAAAAATAGTAAATTTTAATACTCCGGCGCAACCGGAATAATTTGCACATTAACCTTCTCTTTAAGATTTTCATAATCAACTTCTATAAGCACAAGCCTTACTCTACAAAGATCTCGCAAACCCTCTTTTTCAATCTCTTTTGCAAGTACTTTTGTTAATTTTAATATCTGATACGCATCAACAAAATCTTTGTGCCCGTATTTTTCAGAAAGCTCTTTTAAACTATACCGTGAAAGTGGATTTAGGCAATATGCTGCCATACAAGTATCAAATGCTAATCCCTTTAAATCAATCCCCATTGTATATAAAAAAATCATATCAAACGTTGCGTTATGTAAATATTTTCCTATCTTCTCGTCTTCAAAAATAGGTTTTAAATAATATACCACTTGCTCTTTAGTCAATTGTTCATCTGTAGGATGCCCAAAGGGAATATAGTAAGACTCACCTTCTTGTATACACAAAGATATACCTACACAGTCACAAACTACTGGATCTAATCCAGTAGTCTCTGTGTTTACTGCAAACCCCCTGCAAGATTTTAATTTATTACACAAATCTTGCATCTGTGTTACATCAGAAACACACACAAAATTATATTTTGTATCATTTGTATCAAAAGTCTCTTTATACTCACCAGCAAATACTTGGGCAAAACATCCTGAAACGAACAAAATTATATATAAAAAATAACGGAACTTTTTTGTATAAAACATATACTCTCCTGGGTAAATAAAATTTTATATTTTTTAATATCTTATCGTGTTACACATATAACAAAATTTTTTAATAATTAAAAACTATATACACATATTTTTTTTCTTGTGTTATTTTGCAAGTGAACTCAAGCTAAATATTTTTTAAAAACTAGAGTGAAAAAAGTGAGAGAAAAACTATTATTTATACTATTATTTACACTATTATTTACACAATCACTTTACGCAAGACACAAGCTATTAACACCAATTGATCAGGGGCGAATATTCTCACTTAAGCATTACCCAAAATTTTTTGGTGACGATAATACCAGTTATGGAAACTTTTATGAACGCTCTTACTTACTAGGAACTTTTTCAGGATTTCGTAACGCACTTGCAAATCATGGTTTATATTTAGATGCTACTCTATTTCAATTTTTAGCTACAAATCTTACCGGAGGTGCAAAACATGGGTATATGAGATATAATGGCAACGCTGAATACTGGCTAGTATTTGACTTAGCAAAATTGGGCATTTGGTCACGAGGAGCAGTAATGCTCCACGCAGAAAGCTCTTGGACAGCTCAAGATAGTATCAATGATGATGTTGGATCAATTTTGGCTGCAAACTCAAGATCTCGAGTACCGGTACCAAATAAAAATAAAACAACACTTTCTGAAGTTGTTCTTGAACAACATTTGTCAGATCGCTTTTTGTTTCGTGTTGGCAAAATGGATGCAACTGGCCCCATCGATGCAACAAATTTTGGCAACAATGGCAGGTTCCAGTTTACTTATGCAGGTCTTGTCAATAACCCTATTATTTCCCACTTTACTTCTTACACCAGTTTGGCAATAATGCCAATTTTTAAACCAAGTAAAAAACATGAAATACTCTTTTTTATTTCAGATGCAAATGGCGCAGCTGATAAATCTCCATTTGACTCTGTTTTTAATGGTCAAACAACATACGTAATTCAATACACATATTCACTAAAAATACGTAAAAAATTACCGGGTAATATTAGATTTATGTATGGACACGTAAAAAAACCATTAACCAGTTACGAGCTTGATGCAAGACATATTATTGGAAAAAATATTAGAGAAATAAAAATTCCCAAAAAATGTGATAATTACGCTCTTTTGCTTAATTTTGACCAATATGTCTGGATTCATCCGGATAATAAATACGTCACCTGTCGCAATCACAGACCACCGGTTGGAATTTTATTATTTGGTCGTGCTGGATGGGAACCCAAAGATAGAAATGTCATTGACCAATTTTACAGTATTGGTATTGGCAGTTACGGTGGCTTTAGAGATCGTTATTATGACCAATGGGGAGTTGGGTACGCAGCAACTCATATTTCTTTAAATCTTCGCAGAGATCTACAAAAACAAAACGTCACGTTCACCAATTTTGAGCATGCGTTTGAGTTTTTCTATAATATAGAACTTACCCCTGCACTTCATCTTTCTTTCCACTCAAAGATAATACGACCCCCTTTACAAATCCACGACGCCGTATTTGTTATAGGTGCACGATTACAAGCTGATTTTTAAAATCTTTAAGTTTAAAAATATAATATCACATAAAATTTATTATCACGGTTCCCCAAATGGTAAGTACAAAGTTACCTATCGCATAGGGTACAGAATACCCTAATGCCGGTGTTGAACTTTCACATTCATCTTTTAGCGCGTTTAAAGATGGTGTTGCTGTACCTGCGCCAGTTAACGCACCAAAGAGTAGTACTGGGTTTAGTTTTAATACAAAACGTCCAAAAAGTATGCCCAAAATATGGGGAATAAGCGTTAATAAAACACCGGCAAAAAATAGTTTTGCCCCATGGGTTTGCAACGCATGAAACGCTCGTGGTCCCGCAGTAAGGCCAACACAAGCAATAAATAAATTTAATCCTAAATCAGAAAGCACCCATTGTGCACCTGCAGGAAACTGGCCAAATGTTGGATACTTAGCACGTAACCAACCAAAAAATAATCCTGATAGAAGCACGCCTCCGCCAACACCAAGAGTGAGTGGGATAGCGCCAAGTTTAACAGTTGCCAGCCCTAACAGTGTACCTAAGAAACAACCAAGGCCAACCATGGCAAGATCAGTAATTTTTGTTTTATGTTTTGCATACCCAATATCTTTTGCAAAATTTTCTACGTTACTTTCTAGACCAATGGTATACAAAATATCACACTTGTGAATAACAGTATTTTTCTTAATGGGAAGCTCGTGCCCCAATCTCGTTATTTTACTGATAAAACAATTTTTACAATAAATATCTGTTATTTTCCCGAGTGTTTTTCCCACTACTTGGGATTTGGTAACACATATTCTTAACATTTTTGGGATTATGTTATTAACCATTGGATCTTGCTCTTCAGGACCAATTATATCGTGTGCATCTATAACCTGTTTTCTTGCACCAATAACCAAAAGTAAATCACCTGTGTGAATTTCTGCCTCTGGTTTTGGCTCAATAAGTTGATCCCCCCGTTTTATTTTTTCTACAGACACTCTATTTAGAAATATTTTTTCTAATTCACCTATTTTTTTGTTATTTAAAGCCTCATGCGAAACTCTATAAATTCGTATTAATGGACGAGTATTCCATACGAAATCATCATCTGATAATTTTGTATCTGTTGTTCCAGAAAGTTCTGCTTCTATCTTCTTCGCCTCACTTTTTAAATTTATTTTAAATATTTTTGGCACCAATCTATAAAATAAAATAAGCCCGGCAACACCAAAAATATAAGTAATCGCGTACGCAACTGCGATATTGGATGTGAGTATAGTTTTTTGCGCACTGGCAATCGAGAGATTACTTATAGCGCCTTCAGCTGTACCTATAATTGACGACTGGGTAATCGCACCACCTAACAAGCCTGCAGTTGTTCCTTTATCAAAGCCAAAAAATTTCCCTAATAGTATCGCTACTATAAGTCCTGTTATAGCAAAAAAAAGAGATAATATAATATAACTTATCCCCTCTTTTTTTAGGCCACTAAAAAACTGCGGCCCCACTTTATACCCAATCGTAAAAATAAATAATGCAAACGCAACTGTTTTTACCAGTGGTGTTATTTGCACATCCATTTGTCCTAATAAAATTGCTGCTAATAACACACTTGCTGTTGCCCCAAAACTAAACCCAAAAATTTTAATTTTTCCTACGTAATATCCTATTGCTAGTGAAAGAAATATTAAAATTTGTGGATAACTACGACATAGAGATACTATATCGTGTATTATATCACTTAAAATCATTACTTCTCCCCCTACTTTTTAGATTCCCAAAACTTATAATATTGTTCTAACAACCAAGTTATAGATTTCCCAATTTCTTCGTACGCACTATCAGGTAAATTTGCAAGTGATACACGTACAGACATATTTGGCGCATCAAATCCACCGCCATCTAATAATACAACAGCCCTTTCTTTTGCAAGATTCACTACAAAATCTATTGGTTCAAAAGTATTTACCAAATAATTAGCAAATTCTTGACCGTATCTCTTTTTTGCAAGCGTTGGAATATCGATAATCGTATAATATCTTGAACCATATGGATCTTTTGGGCACTCTATACCAATGGCATTATATAACGCTTCAAATCGCTTTAAGATAATATCTTGTGCAAGCTTCTTGTACTCACCCTTTTTGTCCATAAGACAATGTATACTAAAAAAACTCATCAATACCTGTTGTGGTGTCGATACACCAGAGGTATGGTGCAACGCTACAGCCCTGCTATCAGCAACCATACGTTCTATAAATTTTATTTTTTCTGGATATAGGGCTACTGTACTATATCTCTTGTTTAACTCTTGTTTATCTTTATCTGAAAGCTCTGCTATTTTTTTATCAAAAATATTATCTTCATGAATCGCAATCACTCCTAATCTATGTCCCGTTGCACCAAAATACTTTGAGTAAGAATAGACTAAAATAGTATTATGGGGTGCTGCAGCTGCTAACGATTTAAATCCGCTTACAAACGTCGCATACACATCATCAGTTAAAATAATAAGATCTTGTCTTTTGGTTTTAACTAAATCGGCAATTTTATCAAAACTTTCTTGTTTTATACTAACTGACGTAGGATTAGACGGATGAACCAAGAAAAACGCTTTAATATCAGGATCTGCGAGTTTTTCAATTTCTTTATCTGGATATTGCCACTGTTCATTCTCGTCTTGCTCAATATCTATTGTCACAAATTTGTAATCATTTAAATGTGGAATCTCAATATAAGGCGTAAAAATGGGGGTACCTAGTGCAATGGTATCACCTTTTTTTAAAATTTTGTTTTCCATTAAACTGTTAAAAATATACGCCATTGCAGCAGTACCACCTTCTGTTGCAAACAGATCAAATTTTCCACCAACTACACCACCCAAAACTTCTTGCTCAATATATGGATGAACAGCCTTTTCGTTAAAATCCAAAATTCTATCAGGAGTTGGATAGTGATCACCCAAAATAGCATCCACAATTTGATTTAAAAAATCTGCAGGCTCTATTTTTAACTCTTTATGGGCATACTCAACTGTTTTTTTTAAAAAACTTATCCCGTCAATTTTTTCATGCGTTCTAACAAATGCATCAAACCTCTTTTTTATCCCTTTTTTTTCTGCAGGACTCCCAAATCCATCTCTTAACAAATTTCTTTTTGATTCTTCCATTGCAAATAAACCCAACTGAAAAAAACCCTCTCTGGGCTCTATTGCCACCCAATTTGGATTTCCACGACCTGCATTTAACATCATCCGTTCTGCATTTGATTGCGCCATAGAGATTAATTTATTTTTTAGCTCAAACGGACTTAATTTTTCGTATCTTTTTTCTTCAGAAATTTTCATAACCTACTTTCCCTCTTTTAATTTTTTCTTTTTTATATATAAATTTGTTAAATAACTTAAAAAACATAATGGATCATAATCGCTGCAAATGCAGCTACTCCCAAAAGAGAAACCATAATACCAATATATAGTGATAAGTGCACAGGGGACTTATAATAGCAACCCTTTTTCTTGATACATTTTACTTTATTCTTATGCTGAATTAGCGCCAAAACAATAGAAACAACACCAACAAAAATCAAAAGCTGCCCAATAACACTTACTGCTTTAATAATAAACTTTTCAAAATGCTCAGATCTTAAAAATGCAATAGCACTACCCAGAGCAAAACCCAACCCTATTAACGTCAACCCTACTTGAATCCAATCTAGCAATGTTTGCTCTGCCACCTCACAACTATTGAATATTTCTAACTCTTTTTCGCGTTTTTTATTATCTGTATTATCAATATTATCCATAACTCACTTTCGCTTTTTTATGTATAAATCAAACTCTCAACTTTCCTAAAAGGCCATGAAATCACGTTCCAAACTACCTGCAAAACACCTCTTTCGCATAGTTTTTTTTCAACAGGTAAAACAGGAATCAAAGGTTCAAAACCCAATTTAATTTTTAACTCATAAACCGTTTTTTCAGCAACTTTTGGATCAAAATCCTTCTTCTTTTGATCATTTAAAGAAAAACGTATTCCAACATATTCTACATTATGTTTTTTTGCCGCTTTTTCTACAGATTTAATATTTTTTATTTTATCATCAAACATAATAATTTTTTTTGGAGTATAATTTATTTTTTTTAAAAATAAGAAAAGCTGCTCTCCTTTATCATTACTGCCAGTAAATATAATTCCCTTGGAATATACTCCCACATATCCAAGATTTAGCTCTAAAACTTTACTATATAAACTATTTTTTGAAAAGTCTATGCCCAACGCTCCTAAGCGCTTTATTGTTCGATCTACAACAGGAATAGAGCGATTTGTAAGTGCAATAACCCGATACCCCTTTTGTTGCAAATCATTCACTATTACTGGTGAATTGTCCAATGGTATCAATGTTGTATATTTCGTAAGTAAAAAATAAATAGAAAGAACCAAATGAAAAGCCTCTTCCCAACTTAACCCCTTTTTCACAAGATCTTTGGTCTTATACCAGATCCACGGCTCAATCCCCATGGAAACTTCCGCGATAGTATTATCGATATCAAAAATAACAAGTGTATCTTTATCAAGATACTTGTACACTTCTGCCAAATTATCACTTTCTAGAATAACAGGATAAACCTGTAATTTTACTAATAATATTGGTAACAATATTACCAAAAATATAAAATTTTTTACATATTTTTTGACCACTACTTCCCTTTTATTTAAAAAAATAAAAACTCATACTCTTCTTTTTATTTATATATACTTTTTTATATATAATTTAATAGATTTTGCTAAAATACGAGTAAATCTTTTTGTAAATAAAAGATTTTTGTGAAAGTGAAAGTAAAAACTTACTTTAAATACAAACCAGGGAGGTTTTACCTCCCCGGCAATTTATTTATATAATTCTATTTATAAACTCCTATTTGGAAGCTTGAAGATCCTTTAGTTGCTTTTCAAAATTCTCAAGATATTGTGATAACGATATCTTAACATTCATTGAATGTTTTAGAGCTTCGCTTAACCAAAGTCTACATTTTCGCTGCCCTTCTTTACTTCCCGAAGGATAAGGAGGATTCACGCCGATTCCCAAAACTTTCATTCCACAAAGATCTTCTCTATAATACCTCAATACTTCGACTATTTTGAGCTTGACCCCTTCAAACTTATCTTCAAAAATCGCCAACTTTTTCCCTATTATATTCAAAAGCTTCTCTAATCTACTTAACCTTTTTTCACGCTTTATTAACAAGTTTAGCTCAGGAATTTTTTCAGAGCCACGCCTTACATTATCTATAATGTTTTTAGTTATTGTCTCCTGACCAACCTTTTTACCAATAAGTTTATCAAGACGATCCGAAAAGAGCCTCTCCTGCTTTCTTGCTTTAGTCTTTGCAACCCCTTTTATATTTTCTGCTTCATCTTTTATCGATATCTCTAGATCCGCCAATCCAAAACCGGTAAGATCGACCTTTTGCTTACCAGCCTTGAGAGCAGCAAAAATGCTCGACCTTTTTATTGCCTTTTTCCGATAATTATTTGCATGATTTATAGCTTTTTCTAACCAATACTTAAATTTCTCATAGCCAGCTTTATCTTTATAATAAGTCTTAGAGATTAGCCCTCCAAAATCGTCTTTGCCTGAATAACACCTGGCATACTCTTCTTCTACCTCTGTCAATTTATCTTTAATTTCACCAAATCTATTGGCAACATCGCCTACTTTTGCTATAGCACCATTGTAAAGCTCTTCTGCCTTTGCCAGTTTTACCTCTGCCTTCTCACGTTTTGTATTCCATTTTTGTATAAGGCCAAGTATCTCTTTATTATTTTTTATAGCATCTTTTATGTTCTCAGATAATGGTTTTCCATTAACTTCTATCTTATCAAGTACATCTTCAAATGTTTTTGCATTCATTTGTGCACTGGCACACAAAAAACCCAGTGTAAATACTGAAAATAATATTATTCTTCTCATCTTCTTCTCCTTATTTCCCCGAATTTTTTAATAAAACGGGATAAAATTGGTTAATTATACCTATATATTTTTTCTACTACATATCTTTCCACTTTTAGTGTAGAAAAATTAATATTCCAAAATCAAGAAAAAATTGCAACTTGAACAAGAAAGCCCTAGGGGCCCGACTTTATAATTATTTATAACTTATTTTTCTTCAAAAATAATATAACAGCAGCAATAGTACTAAATATTGCTGCATATATAAATGCCACTCCTGGAGCAATCTCCCATAACATCCCAGCAAACACACTTGCAGGAAGTGCCACAAGACCGGTAACAGTATGATACGCTCCAAGACTGGTTCCTTGGACATAACCATCTGATAAATCAGAAACAAATGCTCGTTGATTTGCGTCAACCATCGCTTTAACTGTTCCATATGCTGCAAATAAGATAATATACATGGTTATTGAACTACAACAACTAAACCCAAGTGACGTCACCGCAAATAACGAATATCCCATCAATAGAACCTTTTTTCTACCAATTTTATCTGACAAATAACCAAATGGAATTGCAAGACCTGCATAAAAAATATTAAATAATATATAGAGTAATATTGGCACTCCCACAGAGTATTTAGCAACAAAAACAGTCTGCGCTCTTAAAATAAAGAACATATAACTAAAATTTGCTAGAGCAAACAAAGCTGATATTGCCAGAAATAGCTTTAATTTTCTTGGTAATCCCAATAGGGTTACTTTCAAAGTAATATCTTTTTTTTCTACTTTATGCTCTTTTACAAAATAAATAGGAATTAAAGAAGTAAAACCAATGGCAGCTGAAATCAAAATAATGGTTCGAAACTCAAGTCCCATAAACCAAAATAGTATAAACGCCAAAATTGATCCTAAAATAGCCCCTGCCGTATCAAATGCCCTATGAATACCAAACCCTTTCCCTTTGGCTTGCGGCATAGATTCCGCAATAATAGCATCACGTGGAGCATCTCGTAACCCCTTTCCAATTCTTTCCAATCCTATAAACAAAAGTACATGCTGCCATGCTTTTGACAATGCAAGCATAACTTTAAAAATAGATGACAAAAAATACCCGGTAAAAACCAACCTTCTTCTTTTGCCTGTTTTATCAGAAATATATCCCGATACCACTTTTAGCAAGCTGGTAACACTCTCCCTAACACCTCCTATTAGCCCAACGGCAATACCTGCTCCACCTAATGACGCAATAAACATCGGCAATATTGGCAATATCATCTCACTGCTTAGATCATTTAAAAAACTCACTATACCAAGTAAAATTATATTTATAGAGATATTTTTTATAAAAACATTGTTTTCTTTTTTCACGACACTACCCTCTCTTATTTAAGCCCAAAACACCCTGTTTTTAACTTGCATACCACACCTCACAAGATACTTATAACATATATCAAAAGATAATAATATATGTCTTTTTGAGCAAAAACTCTATATCAAAAAACACTAAACTCGCAACTTAAAGACTATTTGCACTTGTAAAAATAGCAATTTTACCCAAAAACCCCTTAATCTATTCAAATAATCAAATATTACCCCCTTTTTGTACCCTGTTGACGATATTTTTAGATAAAGGTAATCTTGTAACAAGCTAAGTGAAAAACACAATTTTAATTAGCTTGAGGCAATTTGATCTTTGATTATGGAGGAGATTATAAACCCATTCGTCAGGCTCAGGCCAGGCACTGGAGGTTTATCATGCACATTTGGTTCAATAACAGTTTTTCCAGATCTATTTTATAAATTTAATAAATAAAATAACTTTTATAAAATAGCGTCTGACAAAAAAACATTGTTGAATCAAAATACAAAATAGAGTTGTATATCTATGACTCTATCAATTCAGATGCGTGGAACAGAGGAGAAAAACCCCCTTCGTTGAGAGCCTAAAGGCTCTCTTCCTCAGGGCGCAGCCCTTTTCTACCGTAAAGCTTTGAAAAAGTCCAAAACTTTTTTAAAGACGGGCCTGCCCGAAGAAGTTGCGAATTTTATGAGCAACGAAGACGGGCGATCGAAAAGAGAAGAGCCCTGTGACTGTAGTGTACATACAGTTAGTGAAAAACGAGGCCCACAATATATTATAAGAAGTTGTATTATTATTAACCCATTTTACAATGGAGGAGCACTTATGAAGAGCTCAATAAGAAGAGCAATAGCTCTCACAGTTATGATGTCTTTAGTTTCTCAATCTGCTTTTGGTTTGCCATTTTTTGGCAGCAACCAAAAAGAAACACAAGGCATAGTTAAAAAAAGTGCAGGTTTAGCATTAGGTCTTACAAAAAGCACTGCTAAGTATATGTGGAACACAAGTCGTGTGACAAAGATTATACTTCTTGGAACCGCCGCTTTAACCGCTTTAGGTTACCGTTACAGCAACAAAGACAAAGAAACAGAAGTAGAAAAAAATGATAACGAAACTGGTTCAGATGAAAATGATATTAAAATGTCAGAGGAAAATATCGAAAAAACTGTTTTGGAAAATATAAAAATAGAAGAAGAAGAAGAAGAAGAAGAAGAAACTAAAAAGAATAACTCACTAAGTGTTTTTAAAAGAGTTTGGAACAAATTATCCTCTTACAACCCTTTCTCTTCAAAAGTTTCTGTAAAAGATGAAAACAGCGTAGACAACGACGGAATCGGTGAAGACGACGACGAAGACAGTGATAAAGACGAAGACAGTGATAAAGACAACGATCAAGACAGCGGTGAAAAAAGCACCATAGACAAAAACAAGATACCAAATACTAAACAACCAGTTACTAATCAAAAACAAACATTTGTTAATCTTCCACCTAAAAGACCTAAGAAGTCATGGAAAAACAGAAAAAAACTAACAACAAAATCTTCTAGAAACAACAGACTTCCTAGAAACAACAGACGTAGACGTATTAAAAAAAAGAGTACACCACCAAAAATCGCAAACAAACCTGTAACTGTAGCAAGAAAATATACTAATACAGCGATAGGGAAAAGTGTCTATAGCGCAGTAGATATTGCAAAAAAAAGTGGAACAAAAAACATAAAAAACCCTGTTAACACCAATGATTTCAAGACACAAGAAAAGAAAAACGCTGCAAAACAAATCAACAACAAGGTGAGTGCTATTAAAACTGAAACTAATAGGGGAAATCAAGTAAAGGTTAAAGAGGAGCTGGAAAGAGAGATTGAAAGACTTCTCGGTATCCTACTTTCTAAGTAAATCTTAATTTGATTTTAAGATGATAATAGGGATGGTCGCATGACCATCCCTATTAAAAATTTACACCTGAGACAAATCATACAATTTTTTTATTATAGCAACCCTGTCTTCATATTTAAATATTCCAGAGCCAATAGCAAAATCCTCAACCCCTTTTTGAGCAAGCATAGAAATATTATCCTCTTTTATTCCACCATCCATTCCAATGGTAACCCTGGATCCATTGATCTGACAAGCTGATACAAGAGTTTCAACTTTACTAATAACTTCTGGCAAAAAAGGCTGCCCAGAAAAGCCTGGCTCGACAGACATTACAAGAACATGATGTATCACATCAAGAAATGGAAAAACTTCTTCTACGGGCGTTTTTGGTTTTATCGCTATACTAGGAATGCAATTATTTTTCTCAATGAGACTAGAAGTTTCTCGAAATTTATTTTTCGATTCAAAATGAAAACTCACTATACTATTGGCATTCAAGACCGGTAAAAGAAGGTCAACCCACCGACGATAATCATCTACCATCAAGTGAACCCAAAGTGGTTTTTTAGTAATTTTACTAAATGCCTCAACAAACATTTTACCCCATGTCAAGTTCGGAACAAAATGATCATCCATTATATCAATATGATATCCTGCAATATCAGATTTTTCTAAAACTTCTATTTCTCTTTGCAAATTAAGAATATCTCCAGCCATTAAAGACGGATAAATTTTTGCCACCACCAGCTCCTTTCTTTAGATCTTATTTTTAATAAATTACTAAGATTAAATATTAGCTTCTATAATAGAACGTAACACTCAAAGATATATTATTCAACATATCTACACATATCTACACGAACCAAAAATAAATTGTCCCTATAGCTCAAATGTGGTAAAATATATAATAAGACAAGATATTTTTAACTCTTTTTACACAGGGGGAATCGCACAATGCCTCTTATTAAACAAGCTCATATGTTCATCATGTTATCCCAAGATAAACTATTTGAAGAAACAGTTGAATTTTACAAAAGTTTGGGGCTGATCCCAAAATTTCACTTAAAGGACAAATGGGCAGAATTTGACCTTGGAAACCTCCTTTTAGGTATATGCCCAGCAAGCCAAGAGCTTCCTGATAGACGTACTGGAATCGTCATGGAAGTTGAAGATCTCAAAAAAATATATGACGAAAAAAAAGATTCTATGACCTTTATCTCAGAACCAGTTGAAGCTATCCATGGTATCATGTTAAGCGTCAAAGATCCTGCAGGAAATATCTTTGACCTTTATCAACCAACACCTGAGAAAGTCAGAGACCTTGCTCAAAAAATGAAAGAAAAAGAAGAACAGGGCTGTTCTGGTTGTGAGTCAAGTATATGCAAAGATGAGTGCAAGTAACGCAGAAATTTTTTGCAAAAACTTATAAAAATTTTTAGTTTTTTTATACACGCACAAACCATATAAATAAAAGCAAAAAACAGTAACAACATGAGTAAGCTTAAATAAAAAATCTTAGTGGGTTTCTATAAAAAAACTTGCAAAAATTTTTAAAAATATCTTATAATAATATTATAAAATATTAGGCAACTTTTTTAATATAAAACGTACAAATATAGGAGTGAAGATGCTACCAAAAATTCGTCCACTATATGACAGAGTTTTAATAAAGCGACTGGAAACTCAAGAAAAAACCCAAGGCGGTATCATTATTCCTGATACTGCAAAGGAAAAAGGACAAACAGGTGAAGTTATCGCTGTGGGAAATGGAAGACTTTCCAAAGATGGAACAATTACTCCATTGCAGGTTAAAGCTGGAGATACGATCTACTTTGGAAAATATTCCGGAACAGATCTAGGTGATGACCATATTATACTCAGAGAAGATGAAATATTAGGGATTATAGAGGAATAAAAACATGTCAGCAAAAAAAATAGTTTTTGGAACAAACGCGCGTGAAAAATTACGCAAAGGTATAGATCAGCTCGCAGATACCGTAAAAGTAACACTTGGACCAAAAGGTCGTAACGTTGTTATTGAAAGCAGCTTTAGATCTCCAACCATTACAAAAGATGGTGTATCTGTTGCAAAAGAAATTGAACTTCCAGATAAAATTGAAAACATGGGTGCACAAATGGTTAAAGAGGTTGCAAGCAAAACTGCTGATGTTGCCGGAGACGGTACAACAACCGCAACTGTTTTAGCACAAGCAATCTTTAGAGAAGGTAACAAATACGTTACCGCTGGTGCAAACCCAATGGAACTAAAACGTGGTATCGACAAATCGGTAACCGCAATTGTTGAAAGTATTAAAAACAGCGCAACTCCGGTAAGCAGCAAAAAAGAAATCGAACAAGTAGCAACAATTTCTGCAAACTCTGACGCAGTCATTGGCGGACAAATAGCTGAGGCAATGGAAAAAGTTGGTAGAGATGGTGTTATCACTGTTGAAGAAGCCAAAGGTATGCAAGACGAACTTGACATTGTTGAAGGAATGCAATTTGACCGCGGATATCTTTCTCCATACTTTGTCACAGACCCACAAAAAATGGAAGCTATCTTGAATGACCCATTAATTTTAATCTATGACAAAAAAATCAGCAGCATGAAGTCTATGCTTCCTCTTTTGGAGCAAATAGCAAAGACAGGAAAAACGTTGCTTATAATCGCAGAAGATGTTGAAGGCGAAGCTTTGGCAACATTAGTGGTTAACAGACTTCGTGGCACTATACAGGTTGCTGCTGTTAAAGCACCTGGATTTGGCGACAGAAGAAAAGCAATGCTTGAAGATATTGCTGTACTTACTGGTGGTAAAGTAATCTCTGAAGACGTTGGATTAAAATTAGAAAACGTAGTTATGACAGATTTAGGAACTGCTAAAAAAGTTGTTATAACTAAAGATGATACAACAATCATTGAAGGCCAAGGTAAAAAAGAAGAAATTGAAGGCCGCGTTGCACAAATTAGAATGAACATCGAAAACAGCACCTCTGATTATGACAAAGAAAAACTGCAAGAACGTCTTGCAAAAATTGCAGGAGGCGTAGCCGTAATAAAAGTTGGTGCAGCAACCGAAACAGAGATGAAAGAAAAGAAAGACAGAATTGAAGACGCACTTAATGCAACACGTGCTGCTATTGAAGAAGGCATTGTTGCCGGTGGTGGTATTGCATTAATTCGTGCACAAGAAACACTCAAAGAATTGAAGCTTGAAGGCGATGAACTTCTTGGTGCGCAAATTGTAAAACGAGCATTAGAAGAACCACTAAGAATTATTGCATCTAACGCCGGACATGAAGCCTCAGTAGTTGTAAATAAAATAAAAACAGAATCTGGAAGTAACGGCTTCGATGCAAAAAACGGTAAATACGTTGACATGATTGCAGAGGGTATTATCGATCCTGCAAAAGTAACACGTACTGCTGTGCAAAACGCAGCGTCAATCTCTGGATTACTTCTAACCACAGAGGCATCTATTGTAGAGTTACCTGAAGAGAAAAAAGATAAAGCTGCTGGACCTGCACATCCACCAATGGGTGGCATGCCAGGAATGTATTAGTCTTTTATCACAGCCTTCGGCCGTGGTAATTTTGCAATACGCCAGGAATATACCAATTCAAAAGCCCCGCCTTTACAGCGGGGCCCCATTTTGTAAAAAAAATACACTATTTCTTTCCACCTTTACGCCTTCTTCTCATCATCTCTTGGAAGCTTATCCCTTTACGCTCCTCTTTTGCATATTCTTGAGGATCATCAGCACCTATCTTAGCAAATTCTTCTTTGCCAACTATACCCTCTTTCCTTCTATATTCCTTCATCCGCTGTTCAGCTCTTTTTCTTAATAGAAACATTACCATTTTATCTTGTTTAGCTTCTCGAGCTACCCTTATTATCTCATCTGCAATTTCAGCTCCTTCGTTTAAAAAAAACTCAACAACACACATGTTTCCCTGCTTAACTGCCTTTTTAAATTGCACTTGCATACCTTTCGTTGAAAAACAAACTATAAGAAGGCCCAACGTAATTGAATAGAAAATCTTGTTATTCATAATTTTCTCCTTTTTTTAGAAATACAAAAAACATCGCCTTTATTGACTAATTTCAATATAACAAAAACAACATAATAAAGTCAATACTATCTGTCTTTTTTACAGGGCTATCGCATCTAAAAGTCTTTAAATAGGGCATAATCATGCAAGTTTGCTTAAGCATTCCAAGACAATATCCTCTTCCCCTCCGTTCGCCCTGAGAGCCCTCTTAGAGGGCGTGTCGAAGGGTTACTTGCGAGAGTTAACGAGCAAGTTGTCCGAAAGGACTCAATAAATTAAAATTCCATATTTTTTGTAAAAAAAGTTAAGTTTAAAGCAAAAAAATGATAAAAAACAGTATTTTTTTTATTTTCTT
>Ga0180433_10005417_pt1 | contig 17243 bp, 31 predicted proteins | sample SS_ome_8_FD_132980 | JGI IMG/M metagenome (GOLD analysis project Ga0180433, IMG submission 132980) | Hypersaline lake sediment archaeal communities from the Salton Sea, California, USA - SS_1_D_1 metaG | ecosystem: Environmental > Aquatic > Non-marine Saline and Alkaline > Hypersaline >... | reverse complement strand
TCCGCACGTCACCGATGTGTCGGCCTGTACGATATTGGCAGACAGGTCAACCGTGCTATCGTCATGCGTACGGACGTCCCACCCCTTAGCCTCAAGCTCGGCATGTAGGCGAGCATGTTCCGTAGCAGAGAGCTTCCGGCTGAAGACCATAACCACCTCGACAATACTATTGTTGAGACCTACACTCTGAGTGTAATCGTTGCCGATATGCAGAGTGTCCCCTTCTGCTGCTGAATCGACTGCCCCGCTATAGTCTCCCACGAGTAGCCCATCGGTATACCCCTCCGGCGTCTCACCGTCCTGGTAGTTGACAGCCTGGCTGTGCTGCCCGGCTAGAGCTACAGCGATTGTACGGTATGTCGTGCCATCGGCAGAGAATCCGAGGTTTGAGGCATCCACCACGTACCAGTCGAGGTCATCTTCCGTCGCGGTTTTCTTGGATAGAAGCTTCGTCCCGTTTACCGCTAAGGTGGTGTTCGTCCTGATGAACAGGCACCCCTCCGTGATGTCCAGCGCGCCCCCTGTATCGCTGACCTCGATTCGCGATGTAGACATCGTATACTGGAGTCCATCTGCCGACCAGGAGAGGTTGGCTTGGGATACGGCTGATTGTGCGTGGTTGTCTGACCAATCCCACAAAGACCCAGACCGGTAATCCTTATGTAGGAGGACTACCCCCTCATTCATTAACTCCTGTATGATACCAGACGGGAGACCGTAAACGTTTAGTCGTTCATTGAGCTGAAACTGTTCATCCTTTTTTTGCCAGGGGGTCAATGTGCGGGGATGCACGCGCAAAGTGAGCAACTCGCCGGTGAACGACCCAGAGGCAAACAGGGACGTCCAGGTTGTAAGGTCATGCTCCTGTATGATAGACAATGTCCCACCCACCTTAACTACAGCTGTGACGGTGTAATCACCTGTAGGTGCTGTAAGCCCAGATAGGTAGTCGTCTGACCCATCAAACGTATAACCCCGTTCCCCTGAGGTCTTAGTCGGCATCAGGGCAGCGGTTACCCCATCTCCTAATACAGCGTCATTACCATTGAGGGTGGCGTCCCCGGCCTTGTATGTGGCAGGGTTGTGGTACCGGAGGTCACAAGGCAGATCGAGAGTCATACCCCTCCGATACGCATAGATTACCTGATTATGGTAATCCGCGACCTCCTCGTCGGTCAATGTATCACTGAACACAAGTACCTGATTAATCTCACCCTTCCAGTGCCACGTGTCAGCCCATGACGCTCCGATGATAAACCGAACCACACCCGATGTAGATGACCATGTCGACGTGAATGTTTTAATCTTCGTACCGTTTAGCCATACTGCCCAATTACCGCTGGATCCCGTTATGACTAGGGTATTACGCTCACCCTGTAACCAGTAATCTTTATAGTCATCATGTAGGGCGTACACCCCTACGGTACTACCTATATTGAACTGTAGGGCAAAGTCTGGTGCGTTGCGTTTAAAGGCTACGAACTGCGACCCTGTCGAATAAAATAGGCAATAGTCCACATCATCAGTCGTCGCAAAATTCGGCACAAAATCCACTGCGATTGTCATCTCGCTACGGTCGAATGTTGACTCTGCCACATCATAGTCTATGTAGCCCTCAGTGCCACCCCATGTCCCACCCTTGGATACAGCAACGTCGTCCACCACTGAACCGCCATTCTCATTCACCTTCGCAACCGAATAAAAATTTTCAGCAAAAATGCAACCCCTCATTCGTTCCGCTGGCGTTGTATTAATTGCCACATTTGGTAACGTGCCCATCTATAGCATCTCCAATGTAGGTGTATCGGGGGTCTCATCTATTACCGGCTCTACTGCCACCTCAGCCGCCCGTCTGCCTAGTTCAGCTTTCAACATGCGATGGACCAGCCTCACCTGGGCTGACGTCAGTAATACAGGGGGTGTCCTGTTGTATGCATGGTCTTTGATTTGCCGGTATGTCCATCGATTACGTAGAGCCGTGATAATCGCGCTCACAACCGCCGGCGTCAACGCCGACTTCTTCGACACTCTTGCCGGTTTGCTTATCTGCAGCTCCTCAGTCGTCTGTGTGTCTAGGTACTCTTGTATCACCTGTACGTCGCTCATTAGTATGCCCTCCCTACGTCGAGTGTCCAGGTGGCATCGCTTGACGCACCGGATACCACCACCTCTATATGGATTGCTGTCGCCGCTTTGAGTACACCGTTAGTATCAGCAAGGAACGATGACGTGGTGAACGACGCCGCCCCAAACGCTGCATTGGTCACATCCCTATACTCGCGAGCAGACAGGTCGGGGTCCGTCTCTGCCGTGGCGTATACTTTCAGAGTCTTAGTGCCGCCTCCGCCTGGCTCATACTGTATACATATGTGTTTATATGTGTGCAGGTTGACGTAGTAATCAGATGTACCATCTGCCATGCCTGTCTCGTCGGCAACCCGGTAAGGCATATCGTGTGCGTATGGGGGGTTGACGAGCGAGGCTCTGAGAGCATCAGACCCTGAATTGTAGGCGTCGCTCGCACCACCCTGGAGCGACACCCGGGCATCCCAGTTATCGCCGTTAGGCACGTGCCTATTCCGTTCCGTTATCTGTCCCATGTTCCTCTTCTCCTTTTAGCCTTATACTACATCTCGGTAGCTGAACGTATTACGCATCAGGTTGTCCTCGATGGCGTCACAGAGCACATCGACCTGGTCGTCATGTGAGTGTGTGCCCAGGGCGGAGAAGTTCTTACACTCCTCCACAAACTCAGGAACCCAAAGCTCTGTGCGTGGGAGGTATACCCTCCCCTTGCTGACCTCAGGCGCCACACCCATTACCCTGGTTACCTTGTCGATATGCCTTGGGATACCTTTCACGAACGTACGGCCTCTCTCATGCTGGACACCTTGGATAAGCCCAATGCCCGAGCTCTTGTCCTCAATATATCGCGCTTCTACGTCGAGCACAATAGACCCCATACGCTTGGCATGGCGGTCACAAAATGCAAGGAAATTCTCTTGCAATTGAGGTGCCTCCCATTTGCCGCGCATTAAATCCAACAAATAAAGGTTCCTGTCTGCCCCTCTGCCTGCCAGCAAGAAGACAGAATAATCGTTGTATTCTTTTGCCTTCTGTGCCGTGTCAGCATAAATGGCTTTTCGCATAAGCCTTACCGTTCTGCCATCCGAAAAATGAATTAAATTTTTAGCGTAATCGTAATATTCAAAATCCCCCCACCAGATTACCTTTAAAATATTACCGCCTAATTGTACAGGCGATTGGGCATACTGGGTGCTATAGGTATAGGGGTCACCCTCCCTTAATTTAATTATTGCAGCCTCATCGTATTTTAATTCCCACAACGGGCCTTTTTTCTGCTTGTATTTAATCGGTACAGCGTGGGTGTAATCTTTGGGGTAATCGTAGGGGTCGTGCTCACTATGTACAGGCATGCACACATGGTGCCACTTATCACCCGTCCCGCCTCGCAATAGGAACCCTGTCGCGTCATCGTCGTGTAGCCTCTGATGCACAAGCATAATGGGCACAGTCTCCAATGCGGTCCTAGACCTACATGTGCTCGATATACGCCTATTCATCCGGTGCCTAGTCGTCGCCGAGTATGCATCTTCCGGTTTAAGTGGGTCGTCAATGACCAGTATGCCTGTACAATAATCGACTATGTCCTGGTTGAAATCTCCAGCCCTGTGCCCAACTACCCCACTGCCGGTTGTGAGGGCGAGTAGCTTGCCGCCTTCCCTTGTGAGCCATAACCCCTTTGCCGAGGCGTCATGCCTTATTTCCCTATTAAAAAGGGATTTATAATGAGGAGAACGAATTATGTCCTGAATGTACCTACTATTGTCATTGACGAGGGAGTCGTTGGCAGACAGGTGAACCGACCGAGCCTTTGGGTACCGGGCCAGCAAATAGGAAATGAGGTAAATAACCGTGAACAGAGTCTTACTGCATCCAGGCGGCATGTTGATGATGAGCCTTGTTATCTCCCCCGCCAGCACCTTATCAAGGGTGTCAAGCAACACAGTATGGTGGTCATTAAGGATGAGGTTGTAGCCCTCCAGCACACGGAAGAACAGTCGTACATAGAAGGAATAGTCGTATAGACATTGGTGAGCGAGTAAGCGCCTGTCCTCTACATCGACGCCATATGGGCTCTCTATGAACCTAGATAACACCTGGCTCGTCATCCATTACTCGCCGGAATGCCCTGATATCGTCTTCTGTCATCGGGGGCAACTCTACCTGTATATCCTCGTCCACTGTCGGCTTCGGTTTGGGATGGATATATGGCAGTATGCTCTTAGCCGCATCCAATGCAGCGGCAGCGGGGATACGCTCATGTCGGTATTCACGCTTGCACAGCACAAGGTCACGGATGTAGGCCCACTCCTCATCGGTCGGCGGCCGACCCTCTTTCGCCAGGCCCCACACCAGCTCATAGAGCTCACTCGTATCGTACCGAGGGTCAACCCCCTTGGTTGCCTTCATGAGCAGGGTGATCGGCTCGTCCGTGTCATATGCGATACATGCGGCCTCCACCAACTCGCGAGCATTTTTGTATTTCTTGACTCGGCTCATACATACAATATAGTAGGTAAATCGGTAGGGGTCAAATTCTCAGTCCAGCACGAGGATCCTCAACCAGCCAGCCTTCGACCCCGGCCGATTTCAAAATATGGCACGCGTGACATTTTTCAAAAAAAGCTCAAGTCACTATGGCGTAAAAACACCCCTTTTTACAAATATTAAAACTTTTTACAAATACTAAACACACTTAACAAGGTTTAAGTTCTGAATAGCAAAGTTGCCTAAGACCCCCTTTCCTATAGTTTCATACAGTTACGCCAAATTTTTTCCCAGACATCTTTGCGTATGACATGTAGTTTTGCACGGATTTTTGTCATTCCCGCCAAACCGAGTGCAAAAATTTCTCTTGGTTTGACCCAGAAAACCCTTAAATTTTACAGTGCACATGAAAATTTTCCAGTATTACTTAAAAACCTACATACAAAAATTTTTTCCAAAAATTCAGTATTTTTGTGCCTTTTCCTGTCTGACATAATCTGGAAAATATGGACCTACATCTGGAATTCTTGTCTGACGGAAATAGTTGCATATGAGCCAACACCGAGTTAGATTTACATTCTAGGTCGTGGAGGTCAGATGAATAAAATTACAGCTCAGACGGTGCGTTGGTATCGAACGCGCAAGTGTACCCTTATGCCCCTTTCCCACGCATCAGATGGGAGCATCGCGCTAAATGCTCGCGGAAAGAAGCCCGTCTGTGAGGATTGGGGGAATCAACGGTATTCTGATGAGGACATAGATGAATACATTAAACAAGGTCACAACGTCGCATGGAAATTAGGCGCGCTTGACCTGGTGCTCGACATAGACCCTCGGCATGACGGGGATGTCGGTTTGGCCCGGCTGGAGGACCGGTTGAGCGATACGCTCAAGGGCCGACCATTCCGCGAGGTGTACCCTACCGTCATCTCTGGGTCTGGTGGGTATCACTTCTACATGTCACTCGACTTTCCGACCTGGATGGACTACGGATGCAAATTCCGAAAGCACCCAAACGACCGTTCTCTTGACGGCGTCGAGCTGCTGAATAAAGGTTTCTTTGCCTCCATACCTGGAAGTTACCACGCGAAGGCGCGACGGTATTATATGTGGGATACGGCGAGTCCCTATAAAATGCGAAGAATAAAGCGGGCACCTACCGAGTTACTCGACCTATTCAGGTTTGAGGTTAAACCAGCAACGCAAAGCGGCAAACGACCTCGTATCCTAAACGAGGGCCAACTGCAGGAGGTCCTTTCCTTGCTGCCTGTGAGCGAGTACCGAGATTACAATGAGTGGTTTGGCCTGATGTGCTCGTGCTATCACTGTACAGAAGGTGAGGGGTTAGACGTCTTCCTCGAATGGTCCTTGTCCGACCCACCTTACGCTAGCCATGGCTCGTCTATCACGCAACGGTGGATGTCGCTCGATAAGCCTGCCTCGTCCACGCGAGAGATTGGTTCACTTATTTATGAATTGAAAAAGCATGTGGAGGACTATGAGTTGCCGGCTTTCCTTCGTACGTCATCTGCTCGATACGACATCATCTATGAGCCGGTCGACGCGTCCGACCTGGTCGCCTCACTCATGCAAGGGGATAAACCGAGGTCGCTCGGTGGCACGCGAGAACAAATCGTCTGTCTTAACGAGCAGTCAACCAACGCTGAACTGAATAAAGCTTTGCGCGGCATCGTTAAACTGGGCCCAGAGGAGCGGTTTGATGCGCTCCAGACGATGTCGGACCAGACTGGGCGTTCTCTTGCTGTTCTACGAGCGGCCATGTCAGCCATGGTCATGACCACGCGAAAAAAGAGGGCAAAAAAAGACGGTAAAACGGTTAAATCTGACTACCCATCAATTTTCTGCAAGTACACTATGGATGTACTTTATGATAAAGGCCGGGAACTTGTCATGGCTCGCGACATGAGGTTCTGGCGGTACGATAAGCAAAAGTGGGTGCTTGCACACCCTGGAGTTATTAAACAGGACGTACTTGAAGCAATCCGGACATACTGCGACAAGAAAAATGTTGAGTCAATTGGGGACACAGAAAAAATACTGAACAAAACTTTTTCTCTGCTGAAGACGTACGCCGCGTCTGAGGCCGATTTTTTTAAGGCGACTCGTTCCCCTTTGCCGGTTTTAAATTGCAAAAATACGGAAGTGTGGATTGACCAATACACAGGGGACGTCACATTGAAGAACCACACTCCCGAGCACTATTTAACATCCGGTATCGATGTTGACTATGACCCTAGTCATACATGCGAAACTTTTGACTACATGCTGGAGGGTGTATTTTCCCCTTTGCCTGACGCCGAGGATGTAACTCGGCATCTCTGGGAAATAATCGGGTATGTCATCCAGCCTCTCAAAGACATCCCCATCTGGGTAATGCTGTATGGCAAAGGGAACGATGGGAAATCGACTATACTCCGAATATTGACTGCCCTCCTTGGCGATTCAGCGCTTGAGCGGGGTATCTCGATGTTCAATACTGCCACCAACAAACACGCGTATACTCCGCTGGTGGGCAAGCTGCTGGCCTATGACGACGACCTTAAAGCCGGCGCGACCTTGCCGGATGACATATTGAAGAAAACGAGTGAGAATAAAACGCTAACCGCCGACCCTAAAGGGGCAGCCCCGTTTGCCTTTTACAATACCTCTACATTTCTCATCTCGACGAACCATTACCCGTACACTCAAGACCTTTCGCACGGGTTTCGTCGTAGGACTCATGTGATACCTTTTCTGCGCCGGTTCAGAGAGGAAGAAGTCAATACGTCGCTTGAACGGAAAGTCATACGAGAGGAGCTGTCGGGTGTTATTAACCGTGCTCTTGCTGGACTTCAGCGGCTAAGGAAAAGGGGCAATTTTCTCGTGCCTAAATCATGCCAGCAAGAAAGAGACACATGGTTAAGGCGGGCGAATCAAGTCACCCGGATGATTGATGAGTCATTGGTTCAAGATGAAGATGGGTTGATTTTATTTGATGATTTTTGGTCCAGTTTTCAATCATGGTGTATAGATAGCGGTATTACAAAACGGTATAACCGGCAAAAGGTATATGATGTATTGATAGACTTGAACTATGAGATGAAGAGAAGTAAAGACGGCATAAAGGTAATAGGTCTTCGAATAAGAAAATAACCCTTTTTTCGTGAAAATTTCTTGCATCAAATAAGAATGGTGTTACCTTTCTAGATGAGAGGGGTGACGCGATGACAATAATCAAAAAACAAAAAGTGGTCCATGTGTTGATGAAAGACGATGAAGTTTTTCAAGTTTTCAACCGACTCAAAAATGCGGAAAGAAAGCTGCAAAAATTGAGAGGTGATGACAACCAGGCAAATTGTGATTTCCAGTTGGTCGAAGATGTGCCTTTCCTTGGGGTCAAACGTAAAGCGTATAAGGTGTGGGTTGTCTCATGTGCGACATGCACGGGTGTCTCTGTAGAATGTGTGTGTGATAGTTTGGGTACGGCACACGACTTTATGGCGGGTTCCCCCACGGATTGGTTTGAGGGCAGGTCTGTTGACCGTGTTCCTTTCAGCGTGAATGTATAGGGGGTGACAAATGGGCAGCATGATTGGCGATTTTATTTTTATAGCGGTGTTCTTTATGGGGCTATTGGTGCTCTGTCTGGCCATTAATTCCATGATCTCTGTTTTTGATGACCGTGCGAGTCCAGAGGTTGTTTTCGAGGAGGTTGGCATGGATACCGATAGTGAGGTGGTAAAATGGTAAAAGATCGAGATTGGCAAGCGTATGAAGATGGTGAAGACGATGAGGCCCTTTTATGCATAGAGTGTGGGAAGGGTATAACCGCCACCGACATTGAGAAGCTGAACCTCGACCCCCTTGCCTTACCGACTGAGCCTTTTCAGTGTTACGCCTGTGCGCGTCAGATACAGTTTAAAGAGAGCCTTCCCCGTTGCCATAACTGCAAGCATCAGATATGGGTCGAATTGGCCCCATATTGCAAGAAGATTGGCTGGCCTATAAATGACTCTGCACTGGATAACTGTTGTCCCATGCATGAGAGGAAGTGAGGGAGCAAAATGAGAAAAATAACAGTAGATGACATAATGGCCCTCCGGCCGTGTGGTGAGTACCCAAGAGAAAGAGTTGAGTGGTTATTGGGCGGACGGGACTATTTGAGCCTAATAGACATACTGGGTCTAGACATAGATTCCGGGGATCGAATCTGGTCTACACTCAGGTTAATACCTGTTGATTTAGCCGTTGAATTCGCAGAAGATTGTTCATTAAGGGCCGCCTCGTATGCTGCTCGTTGTGCTTCAGATGAAGCTGCTCATTGTGCTCGTTATACTGCTCGTGCTGCTGATGCTGCTGACGCACGAGAAAAAGAACTGGCTCGCCAAATTGAAAAATTAAAGGAGATTGTGACAAAATGAGAAAAATAACAGTCGATGACATAATGGCCCTCCGGCCGTGTAGCGAGTATACAAGGGCAAGAGTCGAGTGGTTATTGGGCGGAAAAAAGGCTTTGAGTCTCATGAAGATACTGGTGTTAAGTATACCCTATCGGGACATAATCTGGGCGGTTTTGGCTTTTCTGACGCCGGAGCAGTTGGTTTTGTTTGCACGTTGGTGCGCGTTAAGGGTGGCCTCGTTTTGGGACTGCCCTTCTGATGTGTTACATTGGTTGGAGACAGGTGAAGGGGGAATTTATTGGATTGAAGACTTATGTTATAACGAGCATAAACAAGCGTATCTTCGTTGGGTTGACGCTGATGCTGATACGGTTAATGAAGCACGAGCAGCAGAGGCGGCATCTGGGGTCACCCTACGTGCGACTCAGGTTGTCCGTAACGCTGTCCCCGTTAATTTGTTGGTCGCAAAGAGGCAAACGTATTTCATGGCGCATGACATCGCGAATTTTATTTTTATCAGTGAAAAATGTGAGCATCGAAAACAAATCGAAAAATTGAAGGAGCTTGTGTCGAGATGACAAACAGGGAGAGAGGTTAGGATGAAATTTTTTACTTTAGGAGAAAATACCTATGGGGTGCATTTTGGCTGTTTATGCGGACGACTTGAGAAGAAGCGTGTACTTCTTCTGCGAGATATTTCCCCTCCCCACGAGAAGACTTTTAGCACGCAGGGCTCTTGTATCGCATGTGGTGCCGAGTGGGAGATGATTATAACGTATGATGGTGATGGCATTAAGGTTTTGTCGGTTGAAGTAGACAACACTGTAGCTAAGTAACGCCGTAGTTAGGAGGTTTGAATGGAATTTGTAACTCATGACGAGAATAGGCGGACTATCCGTTTTAAAGCGTATTGTTTTTGCGGATTAATTTTGGAGCGGAGGCTCTATGACCCCGGGGAAGATAATCGCTGCACCCAAAATCATCATATTCAGTGCCTTGAATGTGGCACTAAGCACTCATTAACATATCGGTTTGGGGACGCGGGGCTGAGTGAGGTATGGTTATCGGCGACTCATTCGTTTAAGGATCCTCCGGTGCCACTTTGGCGGAGGAGGGGCTGATGACAGACAAAGCATACGCGTTAATAAGGCAGACCCGTGATGGTCGAGCCGGTATATTGGCAGTCAGTAGAAGCAGAGAAAGTTTGGAAACTCCTAGAGTAATGGCATTTTGCAGTAACATGCGCTATGCATTCTTCATCAAGGAGATACCTATGAGCCTATTTGATAAGTGTATTGAACGGTGGGAAAGGGAAAAACACGTATGAGAGGTGTAGTATGCTATACGTTTTGATGGGTCATTTTTTACCGCAAATTGTTTTTAGCTCTAAGGAGGCAGCTGAAAAAAAACTTAATGGGTGTTTTGTGCCTCACCGATACTGCAACGTTTTCATCGAGGAGGTGCCAGCTTTTGGTATGTTTCCTGTAGGGTCAGGTACAGTGTATGTAGTACTGGATGAAAGTCACCCAATAGGGGTATACGGGTCTAAGCGAGCCGCTAAATGCTCAATAGAGAGGTTAGGAGGCTCAGACCGGTACGAGTTGTACGCAGTACAATATGAAGGGGATGGGTATGATATACGTTATAATGAAACAAAATGATGAGGTGGTGGTAACAAACGGTTGGGCGGACTATACACCAAGGTGGTTCCCTGTTGCCTATTTTAGTTCAAATACGGGTGCTCAGGCAGCCCTGAACACGTTGGCGGCGACAGGCACAGGCAAAGAACGGTATATGATAATGGGTTACCACGGGTGTAAAGAGGAGTTGGCTGAACGGCTAACGATACATAAGTAGGAGGGTAGGGTGAAGCTAAGGTTGATTGTAACCGAGAGGTGCGATAAGGCATGTTTGGAATGCTGTAATCAAAATTATGACCTTACGAATTTGCCGGTTGAAAGAGATTTTCGGAGATACTCACAAATTATGTTGACTGGTGGGGAGCCGATGTTGGAATATAACTTTTTGATAAAATTAATTGCGAAGATTCGAGAACAGACGTTTGCGCCTATTTTCCTTTATACCGCGAATTTACTTAATTTGGGAAACTCGGTAAGAGTTATGGGCATGGTTGATGGTGCGACCGTCGCGGTGCATGACGTGATGGATTTTCGATATTTTATGCGGTTAGTGCATACTACTCACGTTCTCCCTAAAATGACTGGTTATCCGTTCCGGCTGAAACACTTCGGGAATATCCCGCATCTCCAGAGTGAGGGGTCTCTTGTTGATTATATCCGGGGTATGCATTGGGATGTAAGACAGTCCACATGGGTTGAGGGTTGCCCCCTGCCGGAGGGGGAGGTTTTGGCCCGAGCAAGGAGTGCAGAGTGGGGGGTCATGGAAAGGCTAGGTCGGGTTTATGGCAAAAAAAGGAGGTAAAAAGGTGAAGTATAAAAAAGGTGATAAATTCGTAAAAGAGGTAAAATTGAAGATAGAGAGTGTCGATACGCACTCAACAAATTTGCCATACAAGGTGATGATGGAGGGGTTGAAGTCGCCGAGGTGGGTCTCTGAGGATTTCTTGGATGAGGCAGAGCGGTTTTTGGATGACGGGGTGTACCAAGTAAAAATCAGTGAGCATGGGCGGGACCAGCCTGTCTTAAGGTATTTCATTCGACGGGAGGGTGGATGGTTCTCGGCAAGCGGGTACGAAGAGGCGTTGGTAGATGTTGATAAATACCATACGTTTGACGTTATGGGTAAGTTGGTTCGAATTGACACAGGCACTGATAGACTGGAGGCGGTTGATGGGCTTATTGAAATTAGGTGATAGGGTAAAAGTGAAGGTATTCGGCGTGGTGACAGGTGTAATGCATAGTGATGGCCCTAAAAACTATACCATTACCGTGACCACTCCAGGGCAGCCCCCTGCCAGGTCAACGATTGAGATGGACGAAGCTTACGCCAGGCAGCATGCAAAGCTGTGCATAGAGAATGGGCTGTGGAAGGTGGAGGTGATGGAATCGGGTAGCGGCAAACAGGGTGTCAGGTATTTTGTCCGACGGGATAACGGGTGGTTTTGCCCAACATCCGACAGACGGGTGGGTGGCGGTGACTTTTCGATGTTTCGGCGAATTTGCCTGATGGTTGAACGGGAAGAGCTGGAGGTGGAGTAGATGGCCCGATATTTTCGGACAGGAGATGAGGCGATTATTAAATTGAGGTGTCGGGTGAAGGTAATCGATTGGGAGGATAATAAATACCGCGTTACCTACCTTGGCCTATTAGATGGTGAGCGTGAGGGGAGCACATTAATTATCCCTCGACATAGGCTGAATAAGTCTAAGTGGGTTAGAGAGGACGGAGTGTGGGCCGTATGGGTGAGACGGATAGGGGCTTACCCACGCATTGGTAAAGAGGCAAAAGCAAAATTAAAACTGTATGTATGTAAGCGGGGTCGGTGGTACGACATTAATGGTGATTGGCCGGAGTTGCCTATTGACCTAAGGGAATATGAGCTGTTTGCGCCTGTACGCCTGTTACCGGTTTTGGAAGACGTTGAGACTGTTGACTAACGTGAGGGGGAGGAGAGAGATGGAAGTAGCAATAGATAGAGCGAAAGATGACCCGAGGGTGATGGTGGTGAAGATTGTAAGCACATGCCCTTGCACTATGAGTATGCCGGCAGGTTGCTCTGAGAAAAAAGCGTGCATTGCTCAATTCAAAATGCCGAATTTGACTCTTTTGACTTCTGACGGGTTAATTGAGAATTATGCCCGTCTAACCTGCGAGCGATGCGGCAGAATGTTTGGGTGGCGATTTCGATTCAATACCATCACCCAGGCGATTGAGGTAGTTGAAAGTATAATTACAAGGCAGATGTGCGATATACCTCGTGAGATAGTGTTTGGTGTGGGCTAATAGGTAGAAGGGGAGTAGCAATGGATGAAGAAAGAGAGGCAATCATGGATGAAAAAACAAAAGAAATCTTAGAGACATATGAGACAGTGCTGAATCGTTGGGCACGAGACCACAACTTTTCCGGTTTTCCATATGGTGGTTCGAGGGACGCTCCGGATGGGCTCATTAACTCTATATACGCTATGAGTGTACGCTATACTAGAGAATGGGGTGACGTGGCACGTGTGGATGGGACCGTGCGCCTTTGTGTGTACGAGGGTATATATGAGGGGTACTGTGTACTCAACTTCAACATTAAAAGTACGACAGACGGCCAGTATAGTATCATGGCGATAAACCATAAGCATACCTCGGATTTTAGTGAGACTGGACTACGCCGATATTTGGACGAATTTATCGGTCGTTTTGGTGTCATTGTGGGTAAGTACCTTGGAGAATAGGCGACAAAGAGTGCTGGAGACTGTGGCTCATCTAGAACAGACTGTCAGTGTATTCCAGAATTTGATTCAAGCTCTGACAAATAGGCAAGCGCTAGAACGTCCGCCGGAGGCAGTAGTGGAGGCTTATTACCGCATTAGAGATAGGGTGGATACGATTAAATATCTAATGAGTGGCGAACGTGAGTCATTGTTGCGTGCATTTGCCTGGGCTGTAGGGGCAAACTGGGACGAAAAATGGGAGGCTCACCCTCGGCACGATATTGGCTCTTTGTCTGTCGAGGTAAGCCGGTCATTAAAAAAACATGGCATAGAATTCGACAAGAGAAAACCGTCGGTGATGCAGTACCTAAAGGAAGGAAAAAAGGCAAAATGAAAATATTGGAAATAAAAACCACATGTTGTGAGAAATGTGGCGGAGACTTCACATTTGTACAACTAGAGCGAAAGGATTCGAACCAGTATTGGTACGCCGATTTCGAGGCGGAATGTGGTGGCTGTGGGCGTGTTATGTCGCTGTATGCGGAATGGGCTATAAAGCAGGAAGGTAGAGAGGTGGTGGCACTATGACAAAATTAGAGGCGTTAATGTTGGAACGCCAACGGTATAAGGAACAGATGGACAGCGTTCACCCGTTATCCGTTGAATACAAGATATTCCATATACACTACAACAGGCTGACTGTAAAATGTGATAAGCTTATGCGGCAACAACAAAACGAGGGGCTTGAAAATGTCTAACCTGGGGGCGTCTGTCAAATATAGATTGGTGTACACAAAGTCCGGGGACCTTCGCGTTCTTGTCTTGCGTTATGGTGACCTTGTGGGGTCATATGGTGTGGGGGTGAGACCCGATGGGTCAGTGAGTCTCAACGTTCCAGGTCTACCAACGACGTTTCGGTCAGAAGCGAGCCTAAAGGGCGTCCTGGATGCAACCAACAAGGAGGGTACCTAGTGGAGGATAAATTGAAAATCATCAAGGCAGGTAACCCAACACATCGAGAGTTGGGCCAGGGGTTGAATACGTTGGCAAACGTGGCCTTTAATCAGGGGGAGATGGTGCGTGCGGGCCAGGAGACAGTACGTCTGGCGATAACTGATATGGGGCCCAGATTCGAAGAGATACAGGATGAGCTTGCACGAATAAAGAAAAGTGTTACCTGTGGCAGGGACGAGACTGATAGGAAAATCGGTCGTGTATGCGATTGGCTAGAGCGCATGGATGACCAGCGACGTAGAGAGACTGAGACTAGTGGTGTGAGGGTGTCGTTTCTCGTCTTCACCCTGCTGGTCATCTTGGCATTGGAGGCGGCAATCCTTGTGCCGTCATTGATGTAGGGGGCAACTTGGAGCTAAAAAATAACATACGTTTGGACGGTAGCCTCGTAGAGTGGTACTTTGACTTCTCGCGTGCTGAGCTCAGTAAATGGGTGGGCAAAGACGTACCTTCTGAAGAGTTCTATCGGTTAAAGGGCAAGGTCTGTGAAGCCTGCTCTAAATACTGGGATGCCCCAATCGGCGAAGAGTCACATGAGGCATGCTTGGAGTACATATGCTCTTGGCGGGATACTTTGCTTGAGGTATTCGGGTTTGACATAGCAACAGAGAAGCCATGGCTTTTTAAAGCGGCAGAAGGGGTTGAGAATGGAAAACAGTAAGGGTGTCAGGTATGAAGTAAGGCAAGACCTGACTAAAGATGACATCATGGATTATTTTACCTTTATCAGTTTCGATGTGCAAAGGTGGTCCAAGCGTAAAATATCCTTGGATGAATGGAGGAATATGCTTGAATATGTGTTTAAACAGTCGGGTGTAGACTTTCACCGCCCGACAACATCAACACAATGGGCCGAGTTTGTTGAGTCCTGGCGGGGCCTACTCCTTCAGAAGTATGGTTTCGACATCGCCGAGCATCGACCGAGAGTGTTCAAAAAAGAAATCACGTTACCCAAAGGCCCTGACCGTGTAGAAGTCCCGCACCCTGAGTTACCGTCTGGGCGTCATAGCGGATTTTACTTGGAACAGGCAAGCGGGTATCAAATGAAAACACAAGAAGGAGCACGACAATGTCACACATGCGTTCACCAGGGGTGGCACGGGATAGACCCCTATTGCGATTGGCAGTGCAAAGCTACCGAGCTACACAACTGCTGCGGCATGTACAAATCCAGGTCGAGGGGGTGATTTGGGATGAAAGTAATGATGAAACGATTAGTGCACCCAGAGGAGATACGGTCGACGCTGTCAACGACAAGAGGGCATAAGCCATCGGATAAAAAACTATCTCTGCGACTCTGGGAGTATCTCATTCGTGCTGAGCATAGTCCGATTCGGATAGTGACATATAAGATTCGGATAGAAGAAATCCCGTATTGCAACGCCATGCACATACGAACCCATCACATAGGAACCTACTGTGACGATGCGGAATACTACGTACAGTCACAACGCACCCTCGGAGAAGATAGGGCAAAAAGGTATCAGACAGAACCGGTCGATATGGAGATGGTATTGAACGTACAGGCATTAATCAATCATGCTCGTGTGCGTCTATGCAATAAAGCAGACGCCACCACGATTAAGGTATATCGTACAATTAAACTTTTGTTGCTCACCAGCAATGAGGTAGACGAGTACGACCGCATAGTGGGCAAATATATGGATCCTAAATGCTCGTGGTTCTTCTGCTGCCCTGAGGAGGATAGGTGCGAGAACCCGCCAGTACGTAAGATACACACGCCGAGGGTGAACCTAATGGCTTTTAGGCCTAAATCTTAACGCCCTAGATCTGCTCGATCATATCTTTAATGAAAGACACCGCTTTACCTTCGACCGTAATAGACCCCACCGTATTGTCTCCAGCTGACCATATCCTATGCATTTCCGCTTGCGCTGTAGGTTCAGCGGGTTGTACACCGAATGCCCTATCGAGGGCTCCAGACCCCATACGTGCCCGCCAGTTGCTCCCATATTTGAGGGCCAGTATTAGATTCATGGCCTCAAACGATTTGAATTTATACGTTGGGGTTGGAGGTATAGCAGGGGCAGGAGCAGGTTGTGGGGTTGGCGTGGGCTCTTGTTGTGGAGCCATCTGCTGTTCTATCGTATCGAGCGCAGCCATCTGTTTTTCATCTAGATTGGCGCCCAATAGCCTTTTAATCGTTTCGACCGGGGTTTCCCCGCTCTTCTGTTGCTGTTTCAGATGGTTTACGATTTTTGAAGCCTCATTAAAAAAATTCATTGTTCACTCCTACCGTAAAATTCTTTTATTATTTGACTCTCATCGGGGGCGAAGTATCCACGAAGAGCCTCCTCTATCATTCGTCCACCGACTTTGCTGTGTTTTTTTAGCCAAAACAACCAATATGCCTGTAATCGTATACTGTTACAGACTTCTCGTTTTTTATGGTCAGGTGTCGGTCTCCGTCCTACGTTTTGCATCTTTCCTCCTTTTTGGGTATATAGTGCTAAAAGAAATATTGACAAGACGAATTTTCATTGTTGCTGTACCCGATGATTTAAACTGTTTTATTTTCAAAAATTTAAGCTATTATAAAAAGAGTGAATTAATGGCACTCGATGTAAAACCATTTAATTGTTGTCTAGATGAAAACTACACACTTAACGCCTACAATCGGTAAGGAGGTGAATAATGGACTACCTTAACCCATCGATGGACGAGAGTCAGAAAGGAAAAGAGGCAATGACAGGTTTAGACCCTAATTTATTACTTGCGAAAATGAACGGGGATGGCACCGATGACAAATCGTGGTGGCTTATTCTACTTGTGCTTCTGTTGGGGGGCAGAGGGGGTTTTGGGTTTGGCGGTGAGAACCCCTGCTGCACCCCCGCAACATGCGATGGGATGAATCAACAGTTCCAGGGGCAGAATGTCCTCAACGAGAGCCGAT
>Ga0180433_10005416_pt1 | contig 17247 bp, 16 predicted proteins | sample SS_ome_8_FD_132980 | JGI IMG/M metagenome (GOLD analysis project Ga0180433, IMG submission 132980) | Hypersaline lake sediment archaeal communities from the Salton Sea, California, USA - SS_1_D_1 metaG | ecosystem: Environmental > Aquatic > Non-marine Saline and Alkaline > Hypersaline >... | reverse complement strand
TTAATATGATTGCAAAGGAAAATATTCTCATATTGCTTAGCCATCGTATAATGAAATTCACTGGATTGTTTAACTTGTTGGACTTTAAAATGAGAAAGGTCAACGCAAAAACCACCTATTTCAGAAATAATTACTTTTTCTGAGATAAAGTCGTCAGTATTAAATTCTAAAAAAAGACGAGAGTGGTAATCTTCCCATTGATATAAATAATCGAAATGATTTTCATGAATAGTGAAATATTTCGCATTAAATCTCTTAGATAAGAAATCCAATTCATCATGAGAAAAATTTTCATTAAGATGAACCAACGGAATTTCTCTAATGGTCGAATCTATCAAAGCTTTATACATCTCATCTCTTTCATTTCTGTTAAAAAGCTGAGGGAATAATGCTATTTTTTTAATTTGATTTTTTTCTATTTCTTCTAATTTCTCCCTCCATTCATTGCTTTTCTGACCAGTAACTCCAATTAATATTTCTGTGTTAATTTTTTTGGCCATTATTATATCAGTTAATAATCTTTGATTAAAATTATAATTAAGCTCGATCGGGAAATCTCAAACAATCTTGATTTTCTATTTCGTTTGCTGCATATGAATTTTCAATAATGTTCATTCTATCACGAAATAAAGATGTTGCTTTAGAAATTAAATTTGATATAGCGCATGAGCAACTTTTATAATGTAAAAATTTTTTGACCTTTATGAAATATTGTCTATGATTGACATCCTACGATAGTGTGTTAAAATATAAAATATCTTGCAATCAGAATAAGGAGGTTCTGATGAACAAGGAGTTCTTGACGGCCCTGATGGGTGAAATCTGCCCAACTGGCCACGAACAAAACGCGAGAGATGTTTGGCGGAGAGAAGCTGCGACGATCACAGACGAGGTGCGCGGCGACTTTCACGGGAACAGCATCGCCGTCTTGAATCCCGGACGGGATTTGAGAATCATGCTGGCCGGGCACATCGACGAAATCGGTCTCCAGATCCATCAGATCGACAAGGATGGATTTCTCTGGTTCCGAGGACTTGGCGGCTGGGATATGCAGGTCTTCCCGGGCCAGCGTGTCCGTATCCTCGCCAAGAACGGCACGATTCTAGGAGTCGTTGGCAGGCCAGCGATCCATCTTCAAGAAGAGGAGGATCGGAAGAAAGTCGCCACCTTCGACAGCCTCTGGATCGATATCGGCGCCAAGGACAAAGAGGATGCCGAGAAGCTCGTCCACGTCGGCGACTGCGCCGTCTTGGACTACGGCGGTCCGGAAGATCTGCTTCACGGACTGATGGTCAGCCGAGGATTTGACGATCGTATCGGAGCGTTCATCGTTCTGGAAGCGATGCGTCGAGTCAAGGCGCTCAGTGGACTCACGTCGTCCCTGTTCGCCGTTGCCACCGTCCAAGAAGAGATTGGGACGCTGGGGGCGATTACCAGCTGTTACGGGATCGACCCACAAGTCGGCATCGCTGTGGATGTGGGTTTTGCCACGGACACGCCGGGACTGGAGAAGGCCCAGAAGCGATGCAACAAGATCGAGATGGGAAAAGGGCCCCTGATCGCTACGGGGCCCAACATCAACCCCAAGCTCTTCGATTTGATCACCAGCGTCGCCGCGGAGAACAACATCCCCTTCCAGGTGGTTGCCTGGGAAAAGCAGACCGGCACCGACGCTCGATCGATTCAGATCAATGGAGCCGGGGTTGCCACCGGATTGATCTCGGTTCCCAATCGCTACATGCACTCTCCTGGAGAGATCGTGCATCAAGGGGACGTGGAGGACGTCATTGAGCTCTTTGCCCGCGTGGTGTTGGCAATCGACAACGCCGAGCAGTTCGTTCTGTAGGCATCGAGCCAAAAGAAAATGAAAGTGGGAGCGGAAGATGTTTTTCCGCTCCCTTTGTATTTTAAATAATTTGATTTTGATTGATTCGTTTCAATACTATAAAAATCTCATCGAAATATATTATAAATATTCATTATTTATTTTTTAAAAAATAGAGAGGAGTCGCCCGAAGGCAACTCCTCCACCTGCTCCACGTTCTCCTCTTCTGTGAGAAGAAAGAATGGATCCTTGAGGCCTCCCCTGATACACAAGTCGCCTGCAAAAAAGGAAAGCATCAATAAGCAGGCGACGAACAGAGTGATCAGAATGATCCAGCCAGACACATCCTTGCTCGTTTCGCTGTGCGAAGAATAGCCGCTTGATTCTTGCGCTGGCTTGAAGTAGAGCCAGTCGCTTTTGTGTAGCCAGGTGGCGATTCGCCAGATGACGAAAGCCCACAAAGCTACAAAAAGCCAACGGCTGAACAGCAAAGCGAACCAGAATCCGACTGCACTGACTTCATGCAATGAATCGATCGCCGCAGTTGCGCCCGTAGCTGTGAAACCCATTCCGATGAGCCAGCCGTAAAGACATGTCATCGTAAGGATCAACAGCCATGTGATGGATTGCGTAAAACTTTTCAATCCTCTCATGATCCACCTCCTATATCCAGAATATATCACATATTAACTTATCTGTCAATAGCTTATATTATCTTTAATTTTTTATAGAAAATTTAAGAATAGCTTTAAATATAAAATATCTCCCTGTTGTTAGTTATAAAGATGTTGCCGGGCTAGGACTCGAACCTAGATAGGCAGATCCAAAATCTGCTGTCCTACCATTAGACGACCCGGCATTATTGTTCGATACTTCGAATGATTGCTAATTCTAAAGGCAACAAAGAAATGGAACTATAATTGACTTTTCTCTGTGCCTCCATAAACAAATCTATTATGAAGCATAATTTCTCTTGCGTAAATCCCTTGGTCTGTTTTTTCATCTTATCTTTTTCTTCTGGAGAAAGATCCATCATCTCGAAACTATCAAAAGAAGGATTGATTTGAAAGAGTAAAATATAACGCAGATAATTAATAACCGCTTGGCTTAATTCGGTTGGGCTAATTCCCTGACCCGATAATTCATTCAGAAATACAATTGCCTTATCTGGTTTTCTGCCGATCATTAAATCAACTAATTCAGAAACTTTCTGGATTTCAACCAAACCTAATAATCCTCTCACTTCTTCCATTTTCAACATTGGTTTTTTATGAGACAAAGCCAATGTTAGACAAGCATCAAGCACACTCTCAGCATTGCGCAATGATCCTTGAGCGCTCTGAGCAATTAAAGAAATGGCTTCGGGTTCAAAATCAACTTTTTCCAATTTCAGAAGCTTGATTAATCTCTCTTTAATATCTTCTAATGACAAATTATGAAAATCGAAACGCTGACAGCGTGAAACAATCGTTGGCAACATATTATAAACCTCCGTTGTCGCTAGGATGAAAACCGCATGAGCTGGAGGCTCTTCCAGAGTTTTTAAAAGAGCATTGACCGCATCTTTGGTCAGGCGATGGCTTTCATCCAAAATCAAAACTTTATATTTGCTTTTAACCGGCAAAAAGTTGATGTCCTCTCGTAAACGCCGGATATCATCAATCCCCCTATTGGAAGCGGCGTCTATTTCAATTAAATCAATCGAGCGATTATTGTTGATATCTAAACAAGAATCACATTTATTGCAAGGCTCTGCTTGGCCATCTTTTCGGTTTTGGCAATTAATGGCTTTAGCTAACAATCGAGCCATTGTCGTCTTCCCCGTTCCCTTTGGTCCATCGAATAGATAAGCATGAGAAATAATATCTTGACTAATGGCTGATTTTATAGAATCGACAACGTGTTTTTGTCCGACAAACTCGGTAAAATTTTGTGGTCGATATTTTCGATAAAGGGCTAGATGAGACATAAAACGCTAAAAAGATGATAGCAATAAAAATGGTCGGAATCAAACTTATAAAATATCTGTGTTAAAATAAATCAGAATGAAGCTTTATAATACTTTAACCAAAAAAACAGAGACGCTGAAACCGATCAAACCACCGCAGGTAACTATGTATAACTGTGGCCCGACCGTTTACCAATTTCCTCATATTGGAAACTGGCGCACTTTTTTAGTGGAAGATTTTTTAAGAAGAAGCCTTGATTACCTTGGCTATCAAACCAAACAAGTTATGAATATAACTGACGTAGGACATTTGGTTTCAGATGCTGATATCGGAGACGACAAGATAGAAATCGAAGCTAAAAAAGAGAATAAATCGGCTCAAGAAATAGCTGATTTTTACCTCCAAGCTTTTCTGGAAGATAGTCGTTTATTGAATATCAAGTCCCCTCAAATTATGCCTCGAGCCAGTGAACATATTGCCGATATGATTCAATTGGTTCAAAAATTAGAACAAAAAGGATATACCTATCTGACTAGCGACGGAGTTTATTTCAATACTGCTAAATTTAAAAAATATGGTCTTTTATCTGGACAAAAATCATCTGAAAAAATGGCTGGCGCCAGGATTAAATTATCGGAAGAGAAGATGAATCCAAATGATTTCGCCCTTTGGAAATTTTCGCCCAAAGATAAAAAAAGACAACAAGAATGGCCATCGCCCTGGGGGGTTGGCGCGCCGGGGTGGCATATTGAATGTTCGGCTTTGTCGCGAAAATATCTTGGTCAACCTTTCGATATCCATACTGGCGGTGTCGATCATATTGGAGTCCATCATGAAAATGAAATTGCTCAATCAGAGGCTGCTTATAATAAGCCTCAAGCTAACATTTGGCTTCACGTTGAATTCTTGCAATTGAAGCAAGAAAAAATGTCTAAATCAAAAGGCGGGTTTATAACGATTAAAGATTTAATTCAAAAAGGATATAACCCTCTCGCCTATCGAATATTTGTCTTATCGGCTCATTATCAAAGTAAGCAAAAATTTACTTGGGCCATTGTGGATCAGGCTCAAAAAAATCTAGACAAGATATATCAAGTTGCCAAAAGATTAAGTTCTGTAAAATTAAAAACAGATAAAAAAATAAATATAGATTTAAGTTCTTATCGGCGCAATTTTAAAAAATATCTTCGTAACAATCTTGATACTCCTCAAATAACATCTCTTCTATCGGCTTTTGTTGCCGAAATCAATCGACTGATTGATGAAAAAAAGATGGGAGCACTAGCAGCCCAAAAATGTCTTAATCTATTGATTGAATGGGATCGAGTTATTGGAATTGATATTGAAAATGTCATTTTGAAAAGAGATATTATCCCCGGAGAAATTCAAAGAATGGTTAAGGAAAGAGAAAAGATGAGAGAAGAAAAAAAATGGGATAAAGCTGATTTGATTCGTAAAAAAATAGAAAAAGCAGGCTATCAGCTAGAAGATACTATCCGAGGAACCGAAATAACTCCCATCTGATAAAAAAGCAAGGCCACCCATCATCCCGAGGGGTGGCCCACACATCATCCTGGCTCCGTCGGAGCTTTTGACTAGTTCTCGGATTCTGTTAAGAATCGAAGAGCTGTCATTATCGCGAACGTGGCTAACGAAGCCATTTTCTTGCCCAACAGAGTTACGACCAAACAAGGGGCTTCTTCCTCTCCGCCCAATGCTCCTGGGTTTTCCAGCCAGAAAAAGCCTTCTAGTTTGAAAACTCTGTTAAGATCATCTGTCGATTCCCGAATGCAGAAATGGCCATCCTTCGATAGCATTTCCTGCACTTTTTTGATCAGGCGTGGATAGAGGAAATCCCAGAATCTCTCCCACTCCATCTGCGCCTGATCATGATAGTAAGCCTGAGCTTCATCAAGGTTTTTCATTCGTATCGTCACCTTGATATGAGAGAAGCCCATCGCTCGATCACCCGAAGAAGAATCAGATCGGGAATTCAACACTATCTTAACCGACTTCCTTTCCGTATCCATTGTAACGGAACGGACGGAAAAACCTTGCATCTCTACCAGATTCTCTTCTTCAAAAACGATTGGCATTAGCCGTTCTCCTTTTTCTCAACGCCTCCATTCCATCTGGTCAGAGATGGTCTGTGAGAAGCAGTCGCTGCCTCTCTCCTGAGTGACTCCCAGCATTTCCGCAAAGACTTGGATATCTTTTTGATTATCATGATCTCCTCCTTAATTTATAGGATACAATGATAACGCTACCATGTCAAGAGAATTGATTTATCTTCTTATTCGGATTACAATGATAATAACATGTCAAAACCTCTACCCGGACAACTTCCTCCTCAGAATAAAGAAGCGGAGATTTGCCTCTTGGGAAGCTTGATGATTGATGTTAATGCCATTGTTAGAGTGGCCGATTCCTTGCTGGTAGAAGATTTTTATTCGCCCGAACATCAAAAGATATATCGAGCTATGCTGGATTTATTTCAGCGCAATACACCGATAGATGTTATTAGTGTTTCCAACACATTAAAAGAAAAAAACCAACTTGATGAAGTTGGTGGGCAGGCCTATCTTTCTGAATTGGTGAGTTCTGTTCCCACTGCCAGCAATGTTGCTAATTATGCCGGCATTGTTCAGAAAAAACGAGTACTTAGAGATTTAATTAGCGCCTCGCATGAAATTGAAGCTGTCGCTCGAAATGAAGCTGAAGACAGTGACGTTTTATTAGATCAGGTTGAAAAAAAGATATTCGGTATTGCCCAAAAATCTTTAACTCAAAGATTTCGACCTCTTAAAGAAGGATTAGAAAATACCTTTGAAAGGATCGATCAATTATCAAAACATAAAGGCGGATTAAGAGGTTTATCAACCGGATTTGCAAAATTAGATAATACTTTAGCTGGATTGCAAAAATCAGACTTAATTATATTAGCCGCTCGTCCAAGCATGGGAAAAAGTGCACTAGCTCTTGATATCGCTAGGCAGGCAGCTGTATTCGGCAAGGTCCCTGTTGGCATTTTCAGTCTAGAGATGTCGCAAGATCAAATAATTGACCGAATGCTTGCCAGCCAAGCTAATGTTGATTTATGGAAATTGAGAACCGGTCGATTATCTGAAAAAGGAGAACAGAATGATTTTGCCAGAATTCAGGGGGCTTTAGGAATTTTATCAGAAGCTCCTATCTTTATCGATGACAGCTCTGGCATAAATATCCTTCAAATGAGAGCCATGGCCCGAAGACTTCAAGCTAATTATGGACTCGGCCTTCTTATTATTGACTACCTCCAGCTGATGCAACCGATGAATTCTATGCAATCAATGGTTCAACAAGTAACTGAAAATTCTCGAGCCTTAAAAGGAATTGCCAAAGAGCTAGACATACCCGTTTTGGTTTTGTCTCAATTGTCCCGAGCTGTTGAGCAAAGAACCCCCCATCGACCGCGACTTTCAGATTTACGAGAATCAGGCAGTATTGAGCAAGACGCTGATGTAGTTATGTTTATTTATCGAGAAGATTTTTATAAAGAAAATCCATCTCAGGAAAATGTTGCCGATATTATTATTGCTAAACATAGAAATGGCCCTATTGGCCAAGTTCCTCTCTATTTCGATGGGCCTAGAGTGACTTTCCGCAATCTTGAAGAAAGCTCTTTTGATAAACAAGATGTTTTCTAACATCCTCAAACAATTGATTAGTCAGCTAATTAAATGGCCGGGTGTCGGTTCCCGAGTAGCCACAAGGTATGCTTTGTATCTGGCTCACCTTGATCCCAAAGAAAGAGAAACCATTATTTGCTCCATCGAAGCTTTGGGAAAATTAAAATTATGTAATTTTTGCTATTACCCTTTTGACGTTTCGAATCAAGAATTGCTCTGCCCTATTTGTCGCGATCAACAAAGGCAAAAACAAATTCTTTGTATTGTAGAAAAAGAAACCGATCTCAATGCGATCGAAGAAACAGGAAGCTATCGGGGGCGTTATTTTATTATTGGCCCGGCATCCATTTGGTTTGAAACCGAAAACTTAAAAGATCGAGCCAAGAGGTTAATTGATCTTTTAAAAAAAGAAGAAATCGTTGAAATAATTTTAGCAATCAATCCAACTACCGAAGGGATGGCTTTGGTTGATTATTTAAAAAAAATTATCCATCGTTATTTCCCTGATATAAAAACAACAACCCCGAGACAAGGATTGCCTCGAGGAGCTGAATTGGAATATGCTGATACAGAAACTCTCAAAAGTGCCCTTAGGGAAAGATCTGATTAAATTTTAATATCAACTATTTCTACTTCGGTAAATGGTTGACGATGCCCCTGTTTTTTCTGGTAACGTTTTTTGGCTTTGTATTTCAAAATAGTTACCTTCGGACCCTTGGCTTGCGTTATTATTTTTCCTTCAACCGAAGCATTTTTAATTAATGGCTGACCGACACTAACCTTCTTGTTATCGGAAACCATCAAAACTTGGCTAAATTTAATTTTAGCTCCTTCTTTCTTGTCTAATTTTTCAATCTTGATGCGATCGCCGACTGAAACTAAATACTGCTTTCCGCCTGTTTCAATGATAGCAAACATATTTTTGATAAATTAAGACCCCGCAGCCCCGACGGGATTCGAACCCGTGTGACATGGCTGAGAACCATGTATCCTGAACCACTAGATGACGGGGCCCAGAAAACAGGATTATTGTAACATAAAAAAAGCTAACCGCCAATCTCTGGAGGAATTTGGTAATAATTTATTATATACTGAGCTAGTTTTTGAAAAATAGGAGCAGCTGATTCTGAAGAATTAATAGCCTGTGGCGCATCAAGTTTTATTAAGATAGTGAAACGAGGATCTAGAGCTGGACCATAACCAATAAAACCATGAATGGTTTCGTCTAAATATCCGCCACCCGCTTTGGGGATTTGAGCTGTTCCAGTTTTTCCAGCGATTAAATAGCCCTCCACGCCGGCTTGGCGACCGTATCCTTCGCTTACCACATCGACCATCATCATCGTTGTTTGGGCCGCTACCCTAGGATCAATGATTAGGCCAACTTCTTCTGGCTGAGTGTAAGAAACTTCCCCATTACCTTGAACTCGCTTTTCGACTATAAACGGTCGCATCATTATCCCATCGTTGGCGATAGCATTCACGGCTACAACAAGCTGAATTGGCGTAACAGCAATGCCTTGCCCGAAAGAAGCTGTCGCTAAATCTCTCTCGTATCCTCTTTTTAGGGTTTGATTGGCTGAAAACTCTTCCCCTGCCAGATCAATGCCAGTTGGGCGCGTAAAACCGAACCGATCAACGTATTCCAAAAACAATTCTTTCCCCAGAGCCTGTTGGACAAAAACTGAGCCAGTATTAATCGACTTATTAAGAACTTCGATCATCGATTGTTCTCCCCAAACCCTCTGGCGATAATTATAGATCGGAGGGCCTCCGACTGAAACCGATCCGCTATCATAATAAGTCATTTCCGGAGTTACCTTTTCTTCATTCAAGCCAGCAGCCATTGTTACAACTTTAAACATCGAACCGGGTTCGAAAAGTTTTTGTGTGGCAGGATTGAGAAAATGATCCATGTCCGATTGGCCATAATGATTCGGATCGAAGCTGGGATAATTAACCATTGCCAATATCTTCCCAGTACGTGGTTCTGAAACGATTATCGTCCCACTTTCTATCGCCCACTCTTCCAGCGCTTCTTTTAAAAGCTGCTCTGCTTTAAATTGAATATTATAATCTAATGTCAAATAAAGATCATCGCCAGGCTCAGATTCAGGTGCCGTTTGGCTATCATATAGATTTAGAAAATTAAAGTGTCTTGCTACGCTTGATTCGCCCCTTAAATATGACTCATATTCTCCCTCTATCCCATATTGTCCAATTTGATAGCCTCCAAGAAATCCGACTACTTGAGCAGCCATTTCTTTTTGAGGATAAAAACGAACCAACTGTTCCTCTATTTGGTTTAATAAAGGATGATCAAGTTCTTTGATTAATTCCATCTGATCATCGCTTAAAATTAAGCAAACGATCTTTTGATCAATTAATTCATTTAAATCTTGACCTATAATCTCTGAGACTGAACGGCTCAATTCCGTATCTTCTAAAATTTGTGAAGGATAAAGATAAATAACATTTCTCTCTTCATTTGTTGCTAAATATTCTCCTCCATTAAAAAAAATGCGCCCTCTTTCACCATTGACTTCCTGCAAGAATTCTTGCTGTCCTTGCGCTCTTGCCCGATAAAGATCACCATCTTTAATTTGCAAAATAAAAAGCCGACCGACTAAAGCCGAGTTCATCAATAAAAGAGCCAAAAGAGAAAGATAAAAACGAACTTTCGTCATCGTTAACGAATAGCGGCAAACGTATCTTCATTAATATTAATATAAGTAATCTCTTTAACTTCTTCCAAATCCAAATCGTCGATCATTGGCCAGAGCCCGGTCAAAGAAGATGAAGCAGCATAAACATTTTCCATCTCCCGAAGAGATTCCCTCAATTCCGTTATTTTTGCCTGCCCATTATTAATCTGAAAACCATATTCATTAATAGTCACAATTTGCATAACATAACAAACCATAAGCGCTACCAGGGCAAGAGTATTGACAGCAATAACAAATTTGAATTTGGACATGTTTTTTTATTTAATTTTTCGAGCCGCTCTCAATCGAGCTGAGCGAGCTCTTCTGTTTTGACTTATTTCTTCTTCAGAAGGTTTAATCGGTCTTTTCGTAATTAAATCAACTATTCCTTCCTGTTCTTTTGCCTTTAAGAACTGTTTCACTATTCTGTCTTCCAGTTCGTGGAAAGAAATGATTACCATTCTGCCTCCGGGAGCCAATACTTCCATGATTTGTGGCAAGACTTGAGATAAATTCGATAATTCGCGATTAACTGTTATGCGTAAAGCTTGAAATGTTTTTGTGGCTGGATGCAAATGGCGACCTTTTCGATACCATTCTGGGACCGATTTTTCAATTACTTCAACCAGGTCTTTTGTTGTTTCTATGGGGGCAAGCTGACGTTCGGCCACAATGTTTGTGGCAATTTTACGCCAGAATCTTTCTTGCCCATAATCGCGAATCATGGCAGCGATTTCTTCTTCTGACCATCGATTAATAATTGTCCAAGCATCAAGATTGTTTTGATCATTGAAGCGCATATCCAGAGACTCGTTTAATAAAAAGCTGAAACCATGGCCTGATTTTTCTAAATGCCAACTTGAAAAACCAAGATCCATAACTATCCCCTGGATCGGACCGAAATTATTTTCATGAACTATATCGATTAAATGAGCGAAATTATTACACGTCAGTATGATTCTGTCCCTGAAACCTTCTTGAAGTGCTTCTTTGCCAAGCTTATCAATTAATTCTTGCGTCCAATCGATCCCCAGGATCATTCCCTTTGGACCATTTTTTCTTAAGATCAATCTTGCATGTCCGCCGCCATTGATAGTTGCATCCACAAAATTTTCATTTTTTTGAGGAGCCAGGCACTCGATTAATTCTTTTTGGAGCACCGGAATATGCATAAAATATTGGCTAAACACCTAATTCTTTTAGTCTCTCAGCAATGTTCCCCACCTCTTTTTCAGTTTTATTTTTATATTCATCCCAAAGCTTCTTGCTCCATATTTCAATCCTATTGTAAAGACCGATCACGATTGTTTCTCTCTCTAATTCAGCATATTCCTTTAAGTAATCTGGTAATAAAATTCTTCCAGCTTTATCAATGTCAACTTCCATGGCTCCTGCGAGCATAATCCTAGCTAAACCACGAGCATCTGATTGCGAAAAAGGCAGGTTGCTAAGCCTCTCAGCTAATACCTGCCATTCTTTTTTGGGATATAAAAATAAACTTTGGTCTAGGCCTCTCGTAACAACTGCTTTATTCCCGAGCCCTGTTCTAAATTTCGCCGGTACAGCTAGGCGTTTCTTATCATCTATTAAATATTTATATTCGCCAATAAACATTTTATTTATCCACTTTTTAGATGTTTTATCCCCACTTCTATCCACATTTATCCATCTGCCGTCACTTTAGCCCATTATGTTGTTAATGTCAAACACTTCTACATTCTCTTAAAAACCCATTTTTTCGTTAACTTATTAACAAATTATCCCCACAAATCAAAAACCCGCTTATTTAAAGCGGGTTTTTGAAATAATATTTGACTCTCTAACTTAATTTTCTAGCCTGATTAATCATTTGATCAAGAGATTTTTGAGATCGATAAGCACGAGCCTCTTTCTGTCTTCGCTCTATCCAACGACCCAATAAAACCCATTGCTTACGAAGAATCAAAAGGCAGAATAAACTAATCAGCAAAGGAATAACCAAGTATCTTACTAAAGTCCCACCTATGCCGGTAGGCACGATAGCTGCTCCAGCAACAGCACGACGAATAACTTGAACTGTCGCTGTTCCGGAAACAATATGGTCATCTTTTCTGGCTTGAGCCGTGTTAATTAATGGAGTTGTTCCATAATTAAAAGACGAAGCAGCTGAAACAATTGCACGAAAAGTAACCTTCTTTGTTTGACCGGGTGAGAAATTGCCCAAATTAATACTTGAAGTAATATTCTGCGATGTTAGAACATCATCAACCATAACCGTGCCTGGTATCAAAGACAATTGAGCAGGCAATATATCACGCATTAAGACTTGAGTGATCGTGCTCGAGCCAACATTGGTTACGCCAATATTAAAAGCGATAACATCGGATGGCCCAGCGCTGATTTCTGTGCGCCAAACAGTTTCTCCCGTGCTGACATTTCTAGCATATTTATCAATTGATAAACTAACAATTGGTGAACTCTGAGTAATATAATGAGCTACAATTGTTTTAGTTTGATTGCTTGCTACAGTTACTGTACAATCTCGGGAAGAAACATAATCACATCCCGACCAATAACTAAATTCTCCTCCATCATGAGAGCTAGGGGCTCTCAAAACAGTGCTAATTGTCCCCTGGATTGAACGAGTGTAAGAGGTTGTTCCATCAACATTTTGAGTACCAGAAATACGAGTAATAAATGCCCCTGGTTGATTTTGATTATCAACCATACTTTGAACATTCAAAACACTTGTTTGTTGAGTTGTCCCATAATGCGCAACGATCGTTTGGGATTGCCCTTCTTCTACTCTCACCCAACAATCGCGCCCGGAAACACTATTACATCCAGACCAATAACTGAAATCTGCACCAGCATGCGCACTCGGAGCCCTTAATGTTGTAGCAATCATCCCATCTCTATTGCGAGTATAAGTAGTCGTTCCATCCATATTAGTTGTGCCTGAAACATAGCTGATATACGCCCCTCCCTGGATATATCCATCTACTCGACTCTGGACAGTAAGGGTGCTTGGAACAATAACAGGAGGGTTTGATTCCGTATAATTAGCTGTTACTGTTTTGCTCTGCCCACCACTAACTGTTACTGTACAGTCGCGAGAAGAAGTTGAATCACAGCCAGACCAATAACTAAAATCTGTACCAGCATAAGTACTTGGGGCTCTAAGAACAGCACTAATTTCTCCTTGAGACGTCCTCGTATAATGAGTAACTCCGCTCATATTAGTCGTGCCTGAAATTTGAGAAATCTGAACTCCCGATTGAAGATAATCATTGATTCTACTTTGAACATGCAATGTATTAGATTCTTCTGGCGCTGACGTAAAATAATGAGCTGTTACTGTTTTGCTCTGCCCACCACTAACCGTTATTGTACAGTCGCGAGAAGAAGTTGAATCACAGCCAGACCAATAACTGAAATCTGCATCCATATAATTTTCAGGAGCTCTAAGAACAGTATTAATATCTCCTTGAATTGTTCGCGTGTAGTAAGTTACCCCATTCATATTGTCTGTCCCTGAGATTTTTTCAATATTAATCCCCGCTCGGAAAAAATCATCAACCTTACTCTGAACATTAAGGGTGTTACTCGGTGTCGGAGTTGGCGTTGGTGTTGGTGTAGTCGGGCAAGAAGAACAGTTCGAGCAAGAAGAACAGTTCGAGTTCGAGCAAGAAGCGTTAGAACAAGTTGTTGGAGTTGTCGTCTGATACTGTTCCCACGAAGACCATGTCAAACAATAGCTACTTCCTGAGAACCCACATGTTCTTTTATAGTTTCCTGAATACTCCACTTTGCCTTGAGGCGAACATTGGTTAGTGCAGTAAGTTGGAGATGAGGTTGTCGAGGTTGAAGTTGAAACCGGAGTCCACGAAGACCAAGTCAAACAATAGCTACTTCCCGAAAACCCACACGTTCTTTTGTAGTTTCCCGAATACTCCACTTTGCCTTGAGGCGAACATTGGTTAGTGCAGTAAGTTGGAGATGAATAAGAACTTGATGAAGTCGTGCTAGCGCTTGAACTAGAGGAACTGCCATAAGAATAAACAGTAGAACCAGAACTAGCAGAGCCAGTCGAGTTAGAAGAAGATCCGGTGCTATTCGTGCTTGTCCCGCTATAATAAGAGTTATAGGTACTAGCGCTGTCTCCTCCGGTAACCCAAGTTACAGCCGATACTAAAAACGGCTGAGAAATCATTGATCCTATCAAAATAAATTGAAGGGCAATGCGAATTAATTTTAATTTATTTAACTTATTCATGCTAAATGAATTATTTTTTCAATTTAATATTTTTTTAAAATCTTATCGATCCGAGCAAACTATACATTAATAACATATTTATGTCAATAGAGAACGATGGGCACTGTCAAGAAGCACAGTGCCCACCCCCGAACGAATCCTAGATCTGAACCCATGCTCCTTGCTCGGCGATGAAGTTCCACTCCAGAATGACCTTAGAGTGGACATCGATCAACCACGCCTTCAGCGTCGGATCGATGTAAACCGCCCAGTAACGAGCTTCTTCTGGCGGCCCGAGCAAAGCGATTCCGATCGCTGCCGACGGTGCGAGAGCTTTGGCGTCAGCTCGGAATTGAGTCACGTTATCGAATTGTGACCACCCGGGCTGAAAAGCCTGGAGTACTCCTTCCACCGCTTGTGGCGGCAGTAGAACGTACTGATCACGATCAACCGAGAGAGTGATGCCTACTCCCAATTGACGTGCGATCGCGCGTCCGACTTCAACGCCCGGAGCTGACTCGTAGACGGGCTGAGTTGGCGTCGGAGAAACTGGCGCCAAGTAAGGATAGTAACATCCTCCCCCGCCTAGCGACACCAACACTGCCAGAATTACCGTGACGACCACCTCGATCTTCATGGTCCCTCCTTTGCAATTTTTTCTCTTTCAAGATCAGGATAATTAAATAGTACCACTCTATCATTATTTTGTCAAGAGTTGCGATATTACCACCCATCTTTGCCAATTTTTCCCCGGCGGGTAGCATGTTGAAAGTATTAAAAGATATTCTGAGGAAGGTTCAAGCAAATAGTTATCATATTCCTGGATGCTCATAGTCTGAACATCTAGAACTACATATTCAAATATTTTCTCATTGTAATAAAGAACGATATTGTCTCCTGGTTGAAGTTTGCCCAAATCGCTAAAAATTTTATCAAATTTAATATCAGGATATCCTTCGGGAGCACTATGCCCCAGGATCACCGCCTTGCCTGTTTCACCCAGCTCAGCAGAATCAGGATAATAAACAACGCCCAAATCGAGTTCTGTTGTGATTGTTTGGACATCAGATGTCATTGGAAAACGCAAAGGGGGCTCTATCCCTAAAGATGGAATGACTAATCTATCCTCCTCCCCTATTGCTTCTTGCCATAATTGAGAATGTTTCTTCTCTCCCGATTCTATAATAACTTCTTTAACAACTCGCCAGTCAAAAAACCAACTGACATGAGTCCAATTGACTATCAAAACTGTAATAATAAATATAAAAAGGAAGGGCAAAATATAGTAAGTCCATTCGCTTTTCATAAAAAATCAACCAATAATTATTTGATAAGACATCCAATTCCAAATAATGTCTTTCGTCAAAAAAGCTAACATCATCAAAATCAGAGCGAAGAGAGCTGTTCGTTCACAAAAACGAATAGTTTCTTCCCTCGGTTTGAAAACAAGCGACAAAGAAAGATAAAGAAAGGCCAAAATAACACCATAAAATATTAATCGCTGCATCAAATTTTCATAAGAACGAGAGATGAATTTTAAGCCTCGAAACCAGTAATTATCTTCTGCTTGAGCAATTCCAACCGAGCTTATCCCCCTTAGGCGCCAACTATCAATCATTGAAATCTCTTCATCTGATTCCAACGGTTCGGAATTAACAACTGTTTCATCTGAAGATGGTTCTTCAGTATCTAGTATCGGATTTTCGGTTACAATTGGTTCCGATTCCTCTGGGTATTCTATTTGTTCCAATTCACGTGGACTAATTTCATTTGAAGCTGGAGCCTGATAAGCGACTTCTGCATATTGAATTTGGTAAGGAGTGCCGAATAGCTGAACGACAATTGCTGTTGGTCGGCCATCGAATTCATCATGAACGACCGCCATTCCTATTTCTTGATAATTAGGGTTCAAAATATTGGCTCGATGAGAATCTGAGTTCATCCAAGCTCGATAAACTTCTTCTGAATCAAAAAAATGGATGGCCAAATTTTCTCCAGCATATTGATAGCGATATCCCGCTTGAGAAAACCAATACCAGGGGTCGATACCCTCAGGACTACAATGAGCAAAATATTGGTTTTCTATCATATCTTGAGCTTTTTGATAGGCAGCTAAATTCAATTGATCGTTTAGTTTTAAAGAAGAAAGTCCAGCCGATTCTCTATCTTCATTGATAAGTTCTAGCAGAGCATCGCCGGTAACCTCAGCAAAAAAAATAGATTTCGGGAAAAACCAAGCAAAAGAAGCAAGGCCTATTCTTAGAACGACCAAGATAACTAAATAATAAATTATTGTCTTTTGAAGCCAACGTTCTGCTTTCATACTAAATTATTCTGACACGAAATCCGTCTTTGTCAATAGTAACCCTGTCCCCTCTCTTTATTTCATCTTTGAGGATGGCTTGCGCCAGGGCATTACCAACTTTATCATGTACCACTCTTTCCATTTCTCTAGCTCCAAAAGCAGGGCGGTAGCCGAGTTTCACTATTTCTTTTTTTAAATCATCATTAGCTTCAAACTCTATTCCTTTTTCGGCTAAAGATTGGTTCATCCTATTTAGCATTAATTCAGAAATTTTTAATAGATGTTCTTCCGTTAATGTTTTAAAAATAACGACTGCCGTAAATCTATTAATTAATTCTGGTCTGAAATATTTATTTTCCATGAGATGATCCAATAAATCGTTTTTGACTAAATCGAGAGTTTTGTCGGCTTCGACATCTTTTCGAATCAATTCGGCCCCGGCATTAGAAGTAGCAACAATAATAGTGTCTGAAAAAATAACTTTCTGGCCAAAACCATCAGTAAAATATCCCTCGTCAAGAATTGTCAAAAATAAATTTAAGATGTCGGGATGAGCTTTTT
>Ga0180433_10005415_pt1 | contig 17252 bp, 20 predicted proteins | sample SS_ome_8_FD_132980 | JGI IMG/M metagenome (GOLD analysis project Ga0180433, IMG submission 132980) | Hypersaline lake sediment archaeal communities from the Salton Sea, California, USA - SS_1_D_1 metaG | ecosystem: Environmental > Aquatic > Non-marine Saline and Alkaline > Hypersaline >... | reverse complement strand
GTTTTTATAAGAGGAGTCTTGCCTACACTATTTTTCCAGTTAATATCTGCACCATACTTCTCAACTTCTCGCTTTACCCACTCATAATCTCCTGATGCTGCAGCCCTATATAAACTTTCGTTAGCTGTTCTTGCCAAACCCTGCGTAAAAAAAATTAAAGTACTTAGCACAAAAAGCTTTTTCTTCATCTGAACTCCTTTTCAATCAAAAAATAACTTTCTCACTCCTTTTATCACCTTTAGTGTACCCAGTTACCAAAAGCTTTTGCAAAAAAAAAGCAACTCTTTTTCAAAAGAGCTGCTTTTTATAATATTTTTTTAAAAAATATATTTTTTATGATACTTATTATGATGCTTATGACGCGACACCTTTCTTCATCACCTCATCTAAATAAAGCACAACTTTATCTTCATCTTCATCTTTTGCTTTATCACGAGGTGTATCCCCATCTTTATCTTTTGCAAAAACATCTGCACCATGTTGAACAAGAAACTTCACCACCTTTAATTCGCCTTCATCTGCAGCTTTATGTAAAGGTGTCTCTTGGTCATTATTTTTTGCATTAACATCTGCACCTTTTTCAACAAGAAGCTTCACCACCTTTAATTCACCTTCATCTGCAGATTTATGTAATGCCGTATTTCCTCTCCAATCTTTTGCTTTAACATCCGCATCTTTTTCAACCAAAAATTTAACAACATCAAAATGCCCCTCATCTGCGGCTCTTATCAATGGAGTTCTTTTTCTCCATGTTTTATGATTAACATCTGCCCCCTCTTCAAAAAGTCTTTTAACTTTTTCTAATTTTCCCTTCTCGGCTGCACGAGAAAGCCTTCTGGACTTAGTTATAAGAAATGGAAAAATTAAAGAAACAGATACTAATACCGCAACCACTGGTATCCATACATGTTTTTTCATCATTAACTCCCTTTATTAATTAAAAAATTAATAAAAACTACTCTCTTTCAAATATTTCACTACATCATATCTTTTTTCATCTATAGCTTCATCAAGTGGCGTTCTGCCCTTCTTATTTTTAATTGTTGGATCTGCTCCACTTTTAATTAAGAAGGTAACAATATCAAGATGTCCTTCATCTGCAGCTTCGTGCAAAGGCGTATCTCCATCAACATCCTGCTTGTTAACATCAGCATTACCTTCTTGGACCAAAAGCCGCACAACCTGACAATATCCCTCATCTGCAGCCGCATGCAAAGGTGTCTCCTGGTCTTCATCCACCATACTAACATCAACAACAAGTTTTCCATCTTTATCTTTTAGACTCAAAAGATATGCAACAATGGTCTCATTTCCCTTATTTGCAGCTCCATAAAGCGGCGTTCTTCCCCTTCTGGTCCTATAGTTAACACTTGCACCTTTTTCCACTAACTCTTTAACTTTGGCCAGTCTTCCTTTTTTTGCTGCTCTATATAGCAATTTGTGAATACTTCTTCTTTTGTATCTCATTACAATCAACACTGTTGCACCAACAGCAATAATTAATAAAAAAATAATTAATAATTTTTTCATAAAAAAAATATCCTTTACCAACAAAAAACCTATAACCCCTTTTAATCATCTAACTTTTTTCACACAAAAAAGCAAGCGTTTTTAAACGCCTGCTTTTTTATTGTTTTATAGTTTTTTATTATATAAAACTATATATTTTTACTTAATATCACTAAATATCTTCTTTACAGAAGCTAGAGATCCTACCAAAGAACTCGCCTCGTAAGGGACAACAATCATTTTACCTTCTTTATCTTTTGTCATTTCTGGAAGTGCTTTGATATATTGCATTGCAATCATATATGGCAATGGATCACCTTTTGGCACAGCAGACTGAATCATGTTAATAGCTTCTGTTTCAGCTTTAGCAAGCTGCAATCTTGCTTCAGCCTCACCACGCGCTCTTTCAATCTTGGCCTCAGCTTCACCTTTAGCTCTTAATACTTTAGACTCTTTCACACCTTCTGATTCCAATATAGCAGAACCTTTCGCACCCTCAGCCTCTAAAATGACTGCACGTCGTTCACGCTCAGCACGCATTTGTTTCTCCATAGCTTGGCGAATATCGGCCGGAGGATTAACTTCTTGCAACTCAACGCGGTTTACCTTAACACCCCACTTATCTGTCGCCTCATCCAAAATTTCGCGCAACTTCTCATTCACTTTATCCCGAGAAACAAGTGACTCATCAAGATCCATAGAGCCGACAATATTACGTAAAGTCGTTTGAGTAAGCTTTTCTATCGCCTGAGGCAAGTTATCTACTTCATATACTGCCGCTTTTGGATCAGTAATTTGATAATATAATAATGCGTTAATTTCCATAGTCACGTTATCTTTTGTAATAACATTTTGTTTTGGAAAATCATATACAGATTCACGTAAATCAATTCTTGTCATTGTACGCGTATATCTATAATACCGCCGACCGTCAACTTCTTGTACATAGGTCCAATACACCTTTCTTGGCCCTTCCAAAAATGGAATTACTATGTGCAACCCTGGTGACAAAGTTCTGGAATATTTACCCAATTTCTCAATAACAATCGCCTCTGCCTGTTTTACCATATACACAGATTTGAGTAAGAAATAAATAAAAAACAGTAACAACACACCAAAAAACACACCATATCCTACAAATGGTATCATCATTTTTCCTTTCGTTTATTTTTCGATTTTCACAACTTTTTTCACGTAAAGATGGGAACCTCGTACATCAACAATCTCAACATATTCATCTTGCTCAATAACTTCATCAGACAAAGATCGCGCTGACCATATCTCTCCATACACCTTTACCTTCCCTGAGTCTGGCGGACTTATCTTTTTCAAAACTTTTGCCTGCTTACCCGTTAACGCATAAATATTGGTACGCTCACTTTCTTTCGACTTAAGCTTCCTTCGTACCCAAAAGTGCAAAATTAAAAACGAAACTATTGACCCAAGCAAAAATATAATGCTTTGCGCGATCAAAGAGCTTGTAATAAAAGTTGATCCGGCACAAATTAACGCACCAAAAAAGAATGATACGAAAAAGAATAGGCCTGGAGAACCCATCTCAAGAAATAAGAAAAGCATTGCCACTAAAAGCCAAAAAAATACCATATTCTTTCCTACCCATTGGTATACTTCTACAAACATAAAAACCCTTTCAATAAACTTCCCACTACCCACTAAACTATCTAAAATAGTACTCTTTTTACCAAAAAAGTCAATATTTACACACTATTTAGGGGCTGTTGCGAAAAAATAATAAAATTTTATATTATAAGTAATAAACAAGATATATAAATATAATCCCTTTATTTCGAGTACAATCGTGAATAAAAAAATTATAAAAATAAAAAAAAGGCTCTGGTTAAGCACTATAACTATCTTATGCACACTTACTGGCTGCTTACACAGAAAATCCTTCGTCCCTTCGACAGGGCTTCCGTCTTGGCCAAGGCTTCGACGGACAGGCAGGACAGGCAGGCTCCCTTCCAAACCTTTGATCCCTCGAGACTCGGCACAGGCTTCGCTCAGAACAGGCACAAAAAAACCAGTACCAAAAGAAAAACACACAATCACCGTATGGATACACGGTACCCGCTTTGAGAGTAATTTTATGCGTAACAAAATTTTCAAAAACATTGCGTATCGGGCATTTATACAAAACGGACTACTCCATCATTCAGCGTATAAAACAGGGAGTAATTTTAAGAAAATAGCCCAAAATTTAGCAAAACAAAACACCAAACGCTTTACCCTAGAAAATTTTTATATATTTGGATGGTCAGGAAAGCTCAATCATAAAAAGCGAATGTCATCTGCCTTGCAACTACACATATCCCTTCTTCAACTCATAAACAAATACAAAAAAAAGCACAACGTTACCCCAAAAATACGATTTGTAACCCATAGCCATGGAGGCAACGTAGCACTCTGTTTTGCAAAAATAAACGACAACTCAAAAGACAAAATAATAATTTCAGAACTAGTACTTCTTGCATGTCCGGTTCAAGAAAAAACAGCCCCACTTATTAAAAGCAAAACATTTGAAAGCATCTATTGCCTTTACTCAAGTCTTGATATGATCCAAGTAATAGACCCACAGGGGCTACATGATATTAAAGATAAAAAAAGAACAAAAAAACCATTTTTCTCAGAGCGACTATTTCCTGCACACAATAATCTCTCGCAAGTAAAATTAAAAGTAAATGGCCGGGGAATCCTACATATAGAATTCATATTATCAAGATTTTCTAAGTTATTACCCCATATTTTACAAGAGATAGACACTTGGAAACAAGAAGAGAATAACTATAATTTACTAAAAATAAGAACAAATAATAGTGCCAGAAAAATGGGATTTTCTAGAAAAACATTAAAATCATAAAAGAAAGGAGATTTCGTGAACGCAAAGAAAAAAATATTATTATTTTCAGCCCTGGTAAGCCTGCTTGCCATAAGCACAATACAAAACGCACAAACAAAAAAAGAACTTGAACAAAAACTTAAAGAAGAAAAAAACATATTAAAAGCAAATGAAAAATTACTCAAAAAACCGATAGTTTTACAAAAAGACAAAGAGGCTGTTATTTGGGGACAATGCACTGGAGAAGCAATACAAACTATGGGGATGGCTGACAAAAAAGAGTGCATCAAGCAAAAAATAGAAGAGTTTAAAAAACAAGAAAAAGAAAAAATGCAAGAAGCTATCGAATTAAATAAAGAAAAAATCACAGAGCTTGAAGAAAAATTAGAAGCAATTAAATAGAAACTTCAGTCTTGAACAGGATCTATTAAAACTCTTGCAGGGCTCCATTTTGGAGCCCTCACTTTTTTTAAGATTTAAGTAAACTTTTTACTTTTTTCACAATAGATGACGCGTCAATACCAGCGAGGGCCATAAGCTGATCAGGCTTGCCGGATCTTGGAAGCTCTGTAACTGCCAACGCATGAACCTCTATACCAGAATTTATAACAGCAGCACTTACCGCTTGACCAATACCACCCTGAATATAATGATCCTCTACTGTAATTATTCTATTTTCTGATTTTTTGGCAATTTTTATAAGAGTCTGGGTATCCAACGGCTTTACAGAGTAAAGATCGATTACAGACACAGTAATACCATCATCTTGTAGTTTATCATAAGCTTTTAGAGCTTCGTGAAGGGTAACCCCCGCCGCAACAATACACGCTTTGTCATAACTATTTTGGCGCAATACTTTGCAACCGCCAACTACAAAAGATTCTGAATTATCATAAATAACTGGCGTTGCCATACGTGTTGTACGCAAATAACTTATGCCATCTGCATAATGGGACATCTGCTCAACAAGTTTATACGTACTTACTGCATCGCACGGATACAACACAACAGATTTTGGCAAACAACGCATCATGGCAATATCCTCAAGCCCCATTTGAGATGGACCATCTTGGCCAATAGAAAGTCCCGCATGTGAACCTACTAACTTTAATTTCGCCTGGCCAATAGCAGCCATTCTAATTTGGTCATGTGCACGAGTCAAAAATGCTGCAAATGTCGAGGAAAATGAAATTTTACCACGAGCATCAAAACCCGTTGCCATACCTACCATATTTTGCTCTGCAATAAAACATTGGAAAAAGCGTTTTGGATGTTTCTTCTCAAAAATTTCTGCAAACGTAGAATTTTTCACTTCTGCATCCAAACTAACTATTGATTTACACCCATCGCCAAGTTTGGCAAGGGCCTGACCATACACTTTTCTTGTCGCAATCATCTCATCTTTTTGATATCCTGGCGCCTCTATTGATAACGACTCGCACATATTATTTTCGTACTCTACAGATGGCTTTTCTGGTAATTTAGCTTGCCACTCATACGCAGCATCATCAAATATAGCTACTTTTTTAAATCGTTCTTCAAGCTCTTTGAGTATTTGATTTAGTTCTTCTTTAGAAAAAGCTTTTCCATGGTATCCAAGCTTATTTTCTACTCTATCAACCCCATACCCCTTAAAAGTCTTTGCAAGTATAACTACCGGTAAATCTTCATACTCTTGTGCTTTATCAAGTGCTTCCATAATCTGTTTTACATCATGCCCATCTATAGTTATTACTTTCCAGCCAAACGCTTCAAATTTTTTCTCATATCTTTTTAAGTGATGCCCATGAAGCGTTTCTGTACTTTGCCCTAATCTATTGCAATCAACAATTGCGATTAAATTATTTAACTTATAAAAATGAGCCAATTCTGCTGCTTCCCACACGGCACCTGCAGCAATTTCACTATCTCCCAACAATACATACGTTTTATACGACAAATTATCTAACTTAGCAGATAACGCCATACCAACACCAATAGAAAGCCCTATACCAAGTGCCCCCGTTGCAGCTTCAGCACGTGTAAAGCGCATCGTTGGATGCCCTTCCAATACAGAATCTATTTTTCGATAATCATACAAATCTTGATCTTTTAACACACCTACTTCTTTCCATGCAGCATATAATAAAGGCGCCGCATGCCCTTTTGATAAAATAAATCTATCATTATTTGGATAAATATGGGACTTTGGATCATAATTCATCTCATAAAAAAATAAAGTAGCTACTATATCTGCTGCAGAAAGACAGGTTGTCGGATGGCCTGAACCGGCCATAGAAGTCATCACTAAAGATGACACACGCATGTTATACGCTTTTTTTTCAATAAACTTTTTTAGAGTATTCACAATAACAAACCCTAATTAAAAAAAATCACTTATTACTACACAAACATAATTTAAGATCTACCATAATATTTTGAGAACTTAAAATAGTTTTATTTTAAAGCTAAAAAACACTTATAATACATATGGGATGTATAACTTTTTACAACTGAGAATGTTTAGTTGTATTTGGCACACTGTCTCTCGGCACTGATCGCCCTGATTTTTAAAAAAAATTAAAAATTTTTTATAAAAAAGTCATGGCTCTCAGAGCTCGAGTCAGGTCGGGTATTAGGTCGCCCTTCGGGCACAATTTATGCTTTACAAAAAGAGACTAATACTATTTGCCGGATAATTTTTCTACACTGCTTTTTCTTGCTAAGTATTAAATTGTTTTTTCATATGTAGTCTGTGAGCTCATCGTCAGGAATATAAATTTTCAAGCACGTATTTTTGTGGTGTGTATTTTTAGAGAGAGCCTGTAATAATTCAAATTCACTGTTGGCAAGAGCTTTTTTCTTGTTTCTGGACCAGCGTTTAATTTGTTTTTCAGCTGCAAGAGCATCGTGTTGATTTGAAAACTCCCGATAAAAAACAAGCTCAACTGGTAATCTCCTACGAGTATACGCAGCGCCTTCTCCTCGACAGTGATACTTTAATCTTGTAAAAAGATCATGAGTGAATCCCACATAATACGAGCCATCACTACATCTAAGAATGTAAACATAATATTTTTTATTTTTTTTCATAGCTTTGACATTCTATCAAACAAGGCCAAACATGTCCACAACCACCTAAAGTTAGGGATTTTGTAGAAAATAAAGAGGCGCTTAGAAATTAAATTTAGTTTCTTTTTGTAAAGTATAAATTGTGCCCGAAAGGCGACCTAATACCCGGCCTGACTCGAGCTCTGAGAGCCATGACTTTTTTATAAAAAATTTTTAATTTTTTTAAAAATCAGGGCGATCAGTGCCGAGAGGCAGTGTGCCAAATTTCTAAGCAAGCATCCTCAGCTGTAGCCCCCCAAACTTAAATTTTTTTATCACTTAAAAAGATTGTACATTCCACAACACAAACATACAACACCCAAGAAACCATTTGCTATAGCTTTAGTAGTCGCACTACGATCAAAAAAACCATACGCCAGAAAGCAATCTCCAAACCAAATACTATTACAAAATGCTAACCTATTTTTTACTGTGTCGACCTCTTTTAACGCCCTATTACAAAAATACGCAGATCCAGCAAGACAAACTATACCAATACATTTTCCTGCAAACTTAAGCAACTTTTTATAGTTTTCATCTCTTTGCACATCTTTAATTTGTTCTATATTTATACACTCTTTACAATCACAATATTTTCCCGTAGCCGCATATCCAGCTGAGCTAGATAAACCCAAAGATAGTATTAAAAACAAAGAAATAATTTTGTTTTTACGCATGTATATACCAATACTTTTATATTTTGTTACATTCCCAAATCTATTTTTTCTTATACCATTTATATATAAAATTACATACTAAAAGTGAAGCAACACTTCCAAATATAAGAAATATAGGCTTCCAATTTACATCTATCTCAGTAGATGAATTAAAGCTCCTTGTATTCCCATTAGGATACTTTGTTATTTTTTCTTTTTCTTTAAATAAACCCCAAAAAAAAGATTTCTTGATTCTTGTTTCTGTATCGCTGGAAATTTTTTGCTCTTTTTTCTGCTCTTTTTGCTCTTTTTTCTTTTTTGTGTGCATCGCGTATCCAGCTGAGCTAGATAAACCCAAAGATAGTATTAAAAACAAAGAAATAATTTTGTTTTTACCCATAATTCCTCCTGAAATAATAAAAATTTTTAAGTTTTTAGCTAAATTACAAGTTTAATAGTAGCAAAAAAGGGATAATAGGGCAATAGCCCTATCATCCCGACACTTTTTCACACATCAAAAAAACACGGGCATCAGCCCGTGTCTTTCTATTTAATCCTTTTTATGCTCATGCCTCTTGTGCCTATCTTTCTGCTTACCTCTCCAATTGTCCCCTCTGGCCCACGATATAATCTTATTAATGTTTGCAGCTCCTCGTGAAAGCTTATCTTGCTTAGAATCCATTACATTACGCCAATATTCTTTGATACGCTCAACGTTTGTAAACTTTTTCATAACTGGCCTCCTAGTTTAAGTTGTAAATAAAAATATAAATCTATCCCCTCTTTTATCAAGATAATACAGTTTGCAACCGAACCACAATAAAAATGACAAAATAATCTACAAATGCTATTCTGATAAGAATGAAAGAAAAAATTTTACCCTACATAACAAACTGGTTTCTCAAATTTTTGCAACTTCAACTTGTTATATCACTTACCCTACTGGTGATACTCCCAAGCTGGGGAATATCAATGTCAATCCTATCGCCCATAGGAAACATCATATGTACACCCTTTTTTATAGTATTTTTGCTACTTTCTTCAATAATATTCTTTCTAGAATTATTACATATCCCAAACGGGATTTTTATATATCTCTTAGAAAATATAGCAAAACTATGGCTCTGGTTGGTTCCGGATTTTCACAATACATTTCTTACAAGCTTTACCAAGCCACCAATACTATTTTTACTCATACTACCAATAGCAACAATCACAATACTCACAAACAAAAGAATAAAAACAATTACACAGCGCATTACCACCCTTTCTATTCTCTTTGGGCTTTCTTGCTTGTATTTAAAAGTAATTAACAAACCCTCTCAGTGTATAAAAAATATATCGTGTAATAACGGCCATGTAACATACCTGTACCATAACGGCACCACTGCCCTTATAGACCCAGGATTTATAGGAAGAAGGATTTCTGCCCCATCCTGGATTTATTACACTCTCATTCCAGAAATTATAAAATCATCTGGCAGTACACAAATAGATCATCTTATCATCATGCAACCAGGAAAAGTTACATTTGACGCTATACAACTGCTCATAAAATCTCTTGAAATAAAACAACTATATCTTGTCAATTTTTATGGACCACTTAAGCGTAATACTGCAATAAGTTTATATAAACTTAAAGAGTTAGCCAAAAAAAGAAATACCCGTATTGTCCGTATCGGACAATACAAAAAAACAATATCCCTTAATACCACGCCCAACATAAAAATTTGTATTGCACCTGAAGAAAAAAATCTTACATATAATAAAACAAAATACCCTGCGCTTTCTCTGACTTACAACATTGACAATCAAGAAACAAAAATTTATTCTGCAAAAATAAGAAAGTATATAACAAACACTTAAACCCTATTTAAATCCTATGGAGAAAAATAATGAGTGCTATAACCACCCTCCCAGTCCTTCTGATTGTCGCACACCAAGGCTTTCAACCAATTGAATATGCTACTCCAAAAGCAATATTGGAGAATAACAATATCAAAGTTGTTACCGCAAGCAACAAACCTGGTATTGCAACTGCAAGCAACGGAGATAAAGCAACAGTAGATATCACTACTGAAAAAGTAGATATAAAAAATTATTCAGGAATATTTATTGTCGGTGGCCCCGGAGCCCTTGAAAACCTAGATAACGATACTACGTATAAGCTTCTACAAGAAGCTGCTAAACTTGGCAAACCATTTGGCTCAATCTGCATCTCAACAAGAATTTTGGCAAAAGCTGGTGTAATTAAAAATAAAAAAGTTACCGGATGGGACGGCGACAACGAACTAACCGATATTTTAAAAGCACACAATGCTGTTTATATTAAGCAAAAATGCATTGTTGACCCTGATGGCAATATTGTTACCGCAACAGATCCTAGCGCAGCACAATCATTTGGTGAAAAAATTGTAGAAGTTGTGCAAAAATAAGATATAAAGACCAAAGAGCGTCAATTCTTTGAAAATGCGTACAAAATGCAGAAAATCTTTCTACCTGCATTTGTTTTTCCGCTTGACTTATTATAATAAATACTATAGATTTAGAGTATATGGTACATTTTGAATAGTAAAATTAAATATGATAGTATTACGGAGGAATTACTTATGAATACTAAGAAAATAGCCGCTTTTGTGCTCTGTATGAGTTCTTTGACAAATTTTGTAGGTAGCACTACAAGACAACAAAATGTTAAAAACGAAGAAATATACAAAACTCTTAAAGATATTAGGTTTGAAGGCGCTGTTCTAGGAAATGTCGATCTTGACGGCAATAACAAAGTAGAAGAGATAAAGATTGCCAAACCAGTCAAAAAAAGCTTTTTAAGCAGACTTATCCGCAATGTAAGCTCTGTACTAAAAAAATCAAAAAAATGCACTTCAGATGTAAGTAGTGCTGCCTCCGGACATGCAATAAAGCTAGGAAAAGAGGGGGTAAATGGAGTAAAGTTTTATGGCCCTATAATAGTAAACGGCGCCGTAAAACATGGTCTTCCAATAGCAAAAGGTGCAGTGAAACTAGGAGTCCATGGAGCAAAGGTTTGTTGCCCTATAATAGTAAACGGCGCTGTAAAGCATGGTCTTCCAATAGCAAAAGGCGCAGTGAAGCTAGGGAAAGAAGGGATCAAAGGCGCGATAAAGCATGGCCTTCCAATAGTAAAAGATGCGGCAAGACTAGGGGCTAATGGAGTAAAGGCTTATGGCCCTATAATAGTGAATGGTGCGGTAAAGTTAGGAAAAGAAGGGGTTAATGTAGCATTACTTCCAATAGTAAAGAATGGAGTAACTACAGGACAATACGTATTGAAGACAGGAAGGGAAGGCTTAATAGCAGCGATTGCTTCTGGACAACATCAGAGAAACAATCAAGAACTTGAACTTGATGATGTAAATCTCGGTTCTGGAGGGGAAATTGAATTAGAAGATAGGATTTTAGTTTTGTAGAAAACTTTTATTAAAGTAAAAATTATCGGGCAAAGAGATCTGTTGATCTCTTTGCCCGATTTGTTTTGTCATATTACATGAGAAGCTACTACTCATTTTGCAAAAATTTTGTCTAGACAAAAAAGCTCCCACGCAGCAGAACTGCGTGGTACCTAGAACCGTATTTCGGGGGTTTTCATGGATAAGGGTATTTTCTAATCTTTTAAAAACAAACAGGCCCTACCCCTTCTCAACACAGATCGAGAAGAGTAAGCAGATCAAGAACTCGAACTACAAGAAGAGTCCACACTCAAGCACCTACTTCCAGACGAAGAAGAACTACACGAGCCATAACAAGAGCAACTAGAACTGGAGCCAGACGCACGGTCCGTACCAAACGAGGCAAAATAGCCCAAACAGCTGTTCGAGGTCCACGTGTCACAATCAAGCAAACAAGGATTAGTAGTCCACAAGGTACAACAACAAGGACAAGAATTCGAGGTAAACATGGTCAACAAATTAGAACTATATAAAAACATACAACACCTACACGAGTTCAATAGGCTAAAAGACAAAAAGGGTTTGCACAAACACCTCAAGCAAAATATAAACTTCCAAAAAAACCTCGTAGCCCTGGCGCAAGTGTAGGTGTAGGTCCAGCTTGACCTGCCGGTCCTGGTTAGAAGTCTTTATTGAAGAAGATGATGATGGGAATCAAGAGATAAAGATAAAATCATCGAATAAGCAATAGTATTTCTCGATTAATAACCACAGAAAGTGGGTGTTATATTTTTTTTAAAAATATAGCCCCTAGAAAGAGGGTTTCTGGTGCTTGCTAAAGACTCTCTTTTATTTTTTCATATTTTTTAAAAAATATCAATTTTTGCAAAATTCCAAAACAACTATCCAGTAGGACTATTAACACAATATACCCCCAAAAACCTTATTTAACCAAGCTTTTTTCATAAAAAACCTTGATTTTTTAATTTGCAATTTGCTAATATTTAATTGAAAGAAGCGTATATTTATACAAAACGAAAAACAAAGGAGATCGCAATGAGAAACAAAAAAAGAATTTTTAGCATAATTATACTGGGAGTATTGTTGCTGGGAATAACCCATCAATCCAACTCTTTCGTCAGTTTTGGCGTAGGAGGCCGAAGAGGTAGAGTTGCTTTTGGTGTTGGTGTCGGTTCAGGATACTATGGATACCCTTATGACGGATACTATGGATACCCGTACGGATATTACGATAGATACTGGTGCTCAGATTGTGGAAAATACCATTACGATGGCGACCATTACTATACAAGACACCCAAGAGGAAGGTATTACCGAAGAGGCAGAGGAAGATATTACCACAGAGGACGAAGGGGCAGAAGACATTATCGCCGAAGAAAATAACTTGCTTGCTAAGCAAAAAAACAAAGAGGAAAGCCAATGAAAAAATTTTTAACAAAAAACTTATTGTTTGTAGCTATAACAACACTTGCTCTGGTTAGTCAACTTGCATTTGCACGAAGAAAATCCAGAATTGCCCCTCAGATTAGCAAAAATATATATGTTGCTCCAGATTTTTATCAGGGCTATTTCGACCATGGGCATTATCAAGGATACTTGTGTCCCGGATGCAAAGTAGTTCACCCAAAGGGTTATAAATGTAAAAAGGCAAAACGAACAACCTACTGCAGAATACATAGCAAACGACATAGCATATGGTCAAGATGCCCATATTAGATAGCAAATATTATTAATTTTTTAAATAAGGAGAATTTTTATGAATATAAAAAAATTAAACACACTCGCACTTGTCACTATCATCTTTGCTGCAACTTTCTCACCATTTTGCCTAGAGGCAAGAAGAGGTGGTAGAGGTGGCGGCCGAAGATTTGCTGGTGGTAGACGAGGAAGAGCTAGAAGTTTCGGGCGTGGCCGAGGCAGAAGACCAGGGGGTAGCTTTGCTGCTGTTGGACGCGGCAGAGGACGAGGCAGAGGTTTTGCTATGGTCGGCCGAGGAAGAAGCGGTCGTCGTTTTGCTGCTGTTGGACGCGGCAGAGGACGAGGCAGAGGTTTTGCTGCTGTTGGACGCGGTAGAGGACGAGGCAGAGGTTTTGCTATGGTCGGCCGAGGAAGAGGCGGTCGTCGTTTTGCTGCTGTTGGACGCGGTAGAGGACGAGGATTTGTTGGTAGACGAGGAAGATTTGGCCGAGGTCGAGGCAGATGGGGATTTGCAAGATGGCACTGGAGAAGACCTGGTTGGCGTTGGGCTGGCCGAAGATGGAGATGGAGACGTGGCTGGTGGGGTGACTGGAGATGGAGACGTGGCTGGTGGCTTGGTGCACCAATTGGAATATGGGCATGGAGATACAGACCACTTGAAGCTTACACTACATACCACGAGGGATTAACAGATTATCTCCAAGATAGAATGAAAATGCCATTCTGGGAAGTTATAAACGAAACAGGATCAGACATAACAATCATGACTGAAGATAGAAGTGATCCAGGAAGAATTATACCAGCAGGAGAGCAATATGGCTCTGAAATATGGCACTCAAACAGTTTCAACTTCAGAGCACTTACAAAAGATGGTAGATCAAAAGTATTTTATAACGTTCAAGACCACTTTGTAAAAATCTACTCTGACCCCAATGGCGAACTACAAATAGAAACATGGAATGAATAAAAAACTGGCGCCCCCTTTTAGGGGGCGTAACCCCAAAAAAACAACCCACGCCCCTATGGGGCGTGACCCAAGAGCAACTTAAACAAACAAAAAACAACCCACGCCCCTATGGGGCGTGACCCAAGAACAACTTAAACAAATAAAAAAATAGTAAAAATAAGGAGAAGAAAGTGAAGAAAAAAATGGATAAAAAATCACTAAGAACGATAGCAGTACTAACGCTACTGCTATCGTTTATCTTCATCCCTTTGAGTATCGCCCGCAGAGGCGGGCGAGGCGGCGGCATGCGAGGCGGCCGCGGTGGATTTAGACGTGGTGGCTTTAGAGGCGGCCGTAGATTCGCTCATAGAGGCAGTTGGCGTGGACGTGGTGGCTTTAGACGTGGCCGTTGGGGCCATAGAGGTCGCTGGGGATACAGACGAGGATGGAGACGTGGTTATCGCCCTTACTGGAGAAGAAGATTGTGGCCCTTCGTCGGGCTCAGGACAGGGTGGGGTTGGCCATGGTATGGCTATTATGGATACCCTTACCGACGTTACTATGGTTGTTACGACTGCAATGAATGTAACAACTGCTATTACCCATCCAGATCTAACTACAAATATTATGGCGCACCGTATTGGTGGTCTTCCAAACAAGAATGGCCTCCAAGACAAGTTACCGTTACCCCTGAAAAACAAAAAGCGACTGACGACAAGGGTGCAAAATATTGGGAAGTATTTAACAGCACAGATCGCAAATTAACCTTCTATTCTGACGAAGGTACAAGATCAACGTTAGAACCCGGTGAACGAGCAAAAATCATGCGTGGTAAATCATTTGGGTATGCAATTGCCTCAAAGAGTGGAAAACTACTTAATGATAATGCGACAAGAAAACACTTCATTACGATATTCCACAGGGGCTATGCCGCAGATCATACTAATAAGCGAAGCAAGTGGGAATCATGGGGAGAAGTGAAAGAAGAAAAAAAGCACCAGGGGTAAAATTTACCCTTGGCGCCCAACTTTTATAGATTTTTTTTTCTTGTCCTGCGAAACTTTAGCGAAGAAGGATTAATAGAATGTCCACCAAACTTGTTTCGCAATATGGCAACAAGCTTGGTTGCATAGTTACCACCGGTTTGGCCAGATAGTTTTCTAATATTAAGTGATTCTTCTATAACACGTAATGGAACACCCTGCTCTTTGGCCTCTTGGACAGCCCAACGTCCAGTTTCACCACCTCCAATCTCACCAGAAATTTTTGAAAAATCTTTTTTTTCTTCATAAATTTCATGCGCAAGCTCTAAAATAAAAGATCTGATAATCGAACCATGAAGCCAGATTTTTGTAATTTTTTCTAAATCAAGATTTTCGCATGCACCTTCTTTTAACAAATGAAGCCCTTCAGAATACGCTTGCAATAACCCATATTCAATGGCATTATGAATCATTTTTACATAGTGCCCTGCTCCCGAGGCCCCCATATATCCAACACCCCCTTTTGCTCCAATCACTTCCAATATTGGCAAAATTCTTAAATAGACATCTTCATCGCCACCGACCATTAGACAGAACCCAATTTCACGCCCCCTTAATCCTCCTGAAGTTCCACAATCTATAAAATAGATTCCGTGCTTTTTTAATTCTAGCGCACGTCTTTGCGAATCTTTAAAATTACTATTTCCACCGTCAATAAGAATATTCCCATCTTGCAAATGGGGAAGTAATTTCTTTATAACCAAATCAACAGGTTTTCCTGCTGGCACCATAATCCAGATTACATCTGCTCGTTCTGCTAAATCACTAAGATCAGTTGCTGTTTCAGCACCAATTTTCTCAAATTTTTTCAAAGACTCTTGATCAACATCAAATCCCACAACTTCATATCCACCATTTATAACTCTTTGGGCAATTGCATTGCCCATTTTACCCAAACCAACGATACCTAGTTTCATTTTTTGCACCCTCACTGTTTTTATTAATCACACCCCCACAGTATGTGTAAAATTATTTTTTCACTTTTATGTTATATTTTTCTTCAAACACCTGCGCCTCTTTGGGGCCCACAAATACCTAAGTATCACGCCCCTCCGGGGGGCGTGATAATTTAATCCCGCACCTCTTCTCGAACTCTTGCGCTTCTTTTGGCCCCCAAGAATCACGTTCATAACCATACACAGGAAACTTATGCGCAAGTAAATTATCAGTAATCTTCCAAAGACATTCAATTTCATCAAAGCGTACAGAAATTGATTGCTCTCCATTAATCACCTCTTGAAAAATAACTTCATACGATTCTGGGGTGCTTCCGGCAAATAAACAACTTTGGCAATACTCCATTTGCACTGGCACAATTTCGTTCAATAAACCGGGCTTTTTTGCGTTCAGTGTCACATAAAATGTCCCTTTAGGATAAATACCAATGGTTAAATAATTGGACTCTATGGGGCACCCTTCAAGTAATTTACAGTCTATCTTTTTAAACTTTATCTGAATTTCTGTGCGCTTAGCTCTCAAGCATTTTCCCGTTTTAAAATAAAATGGCACACCGGACCATCTGGAATTATTTACGTAAAATAAAAGAGACGCAAATGTCTCTGTACTTGAATCAGGCTTTACATGTGCCTCTTTTGCATACCCTGCGTATTGCCCAAAAACACCATCAACAAACTGCACATCTTTTAATACATCAACACGTTTATTACGAATACAATCGCCAGTAAGCAAATCAGGTGACTCCATACAAATAAGTGCAAGAAGCTCAAGCATATGGTTTTGCACCACATCTTTGACTGCACCATATTTGTCGTAATACGCCCCTCGCCCTTCGATACACAATTTTTCTTCTAATAATATATTTACTTGGTCAATATACTTATTATGCCATAGAGGCTCAAATACACAGTTATTGACAACTCCCCGTAGATAAATCTAGGGGATTCTTGAGCTTATACCGCGAACGGTTTTCGCTGTTCAAGTTCCTGGTTCATCGAGGAAACTAATGTTTTCTCTCCACAAGCTATCACCGAGTGTCCCTCGGCTAAT
>Ga0180433_10005413_pt1 | contig 17255 bp, 13 predicted proteins | sample SS_ome_8_FD_132980 | JGI IMG/M metagenome (GOLD analysis project Ga0180433, IMG submission 132980) | Hypersaline lake sediment archaeal communities from the Salton Sea, California, USA - SS_1_D_1 metaG | ecosystem: Environmental > Aquatic > Non-marine Saline and Alkaline > Hypersaline >... | reverse complement strand
GGTAAATGCAGTTTAATCATGAGCCCTAATATGGGCAACCACACTATCGTCGTCGGCAACAAGACTTTCCAACCTAGACGCATGAGCTGATCATAGCGGTAGCGAGGGAAAGTCGCGCGTATCCACAAGTAAACGAATAAAAAGAAAAAGGTTTTCAATGCGAGCCAGAAAAACCCGGGCACAGCGGCAAACCATGTTGATAAAACAGGTATACCGGCAAACGGCGAGCCCCAACCGCCCGCAAACAATAAGGCAAGTAAGATAGAAATCGTTACCATCGCGACATATTCAGCAAGAAAGAAAAGAGCAAACGTAACACCGGAATATTCAACATGGAAACCGGCTACGATCTCAGACTCCCCTTCTGCTAGATCGAAAGGTGCACGATTTGTCTCGGCGATACCCGCAATCCAAAAGACAAGGAAAAGCGGTAACAAGGGGAATAAAAACCAATGCATAATTCCACCTTGTTGCGCACGAACAATTTCAGTTAAGTTCATAGTACCTGCGGCCATTAAGACCCCGACAAGCGCAAAACCCATCGCAATTTCGTAGGAGATGGTTTGTGCCGCAGAACGCAGCGCGCCTAGGAAAGCGTACTTTGAGTTCGACGCCCAACCTGCGATAAGAATACCGTAAACACCGAGTGAACTTAGTGCAAAGACGTATAACACACCAGCGTTGATGTTACTTAACACCATCCCATCACCGAATGGAATCACAGCCCAAATAGCAAGCGCTGGAATCAGTGACAATAGCGGTGCACCAATAAATAAAAACTTATTCGCCTTCGATGGAATAATAATTTCTTTAAGCAAGAGCTTAAGTAAATCGGCAAACGGTTGCAGTAGCCCGCGAAAACCAACACGGTTTGGTCCAACACGCGCTTGGATATAGCCAATCACTTTACGCTCTGCGTAGGTGGTGTAGGCTACGATAAGCAATAGCGGAACAACTATCGCGAGTATTTTAATAACTGTCCATGCAAGATATGTGATTTGTTCAAGCGATATCATGTTCATTACTCGCCGTTATGCTAATAGGACCAAACGCTGCACCCAAACCTATTGTTTCATCTAAGCCTGAAGCAACGTATACACAACCCTCTGCAACGTTATCGTCGACTATGACAGGTAGCGTTACCGATGTTTTCCCGTCGTGCTGAGCAATTTTAGCCACGTGTTCAATACCGTGTTGCTTCGCATCAGCACTATGAATACGAACAACGGGCGCTTCAAAACTAGGCGCACGTTGTAATGGCGTTGCCCGTCGTACCACTGCATCGATACGATACATAGGCCAACTGCCAACGCGGGTCAATAATTGATGTGTGTTAAGTGCAGATGCATCAGCGGGCACATAGTCTGTGCCTGTAAAGTCAGCCATATCACACGCTTTTTTCACATCATCACGCACTTCACGCGATGACTCATAATCAAACCCTTCGAGCGATAGAAGATTACCCATCACGCGCAACACTTTCCACGCGGGACGACAATTCTTATAGGGCTTAACACTCGCAGTAAACGACTGCCAAGTACCGTTTACATTGACATAGGTACCCGAGGTATCGCTAAACGGTGCGATAGGTAAAATGATATCGGCATAGTCTAAGATTGCATTACTCTTGAAAGCGCTAAGCACGAGAACAAATTCAGCCTCGCGCAATGCGAGAAGCGCTTGTTGGCTATCGACGCAATCTAACTCGGGTTCAACACCGACTGATATATACGCCTTGCGTGGGCTAGCTAACATCGCTTGCGCATTCAACCCTGGATTCTCAAGTGCATCGCCTGCCGCGGTGCGGTGTGGTACAGCACCTGCGAGCCAAGCACCTGCTGCGTTACAACCTTCGGTCATTGTCACTAGTTTGCCGCCGCATGCTCTAGCGATGTCGCGCACAAGTGCACGTAGTACCGAAGCGTCTGCGTGATTCGACGCCATAGGTCCAGCAATAACAACTGGATTGTCGTGTGAACGTAAGCTCTCAGCAACTTCTTTAGCAAAGTCATCGACATCGACTTGCGATAACAATGCATCCCATTTAGCAGCCTCTTTTGCATCAAGTGCTTTTAATACGGCACAAAGATGTCTAACCCAATTCGCAGGGTGAGTTATCTGACGCGCTTTAATATCATAGTTAAATGGATTATCAACGGCATTTAAGACATGGATATCTGCGCCCGTAACAGCCGCACGGCGCAAGGCGAGATCAGCTATAGGCTGCTCTGTCTGCAACCAACTACCAACGAGCAGTGCTGCATCACAATTCGCGAGTGCTTGAACCTCTAAATCACTAACTGGCGCAAGCGGCGCCTCATTGTCATCGCGGAAGTCTTGTTGATGAAGACGATGGTCAATATTGTTTGAGCCCATACCGCGCATCACAGCTTGTGCTAAGTAACATTCTTCTAATGTTGCACTTGGTGAGATAAGCATACCGACAGACTCTGGACCATGCTCATCGATAATCGATTTGAGTTTACTTACTGCTGTGGTCAATGCGGTTTGCCAATCACTACCCTGCCACTGATCGTGTGACTTCAAGCGTGGATTGCCAATGCGCTCAGCGTGGTTAACACCTGCGTAAGCATATCTATCGCGATCAGATAACCACGTCTCATTGATGCTATCATTTTCACGCGGCAAAACGCGCATGACTTTATCGCGTCGTGTGTGGATACGAATGTTTGAGCCTAAACAGTCGTGCGGTGCAATGCCTTCTTGTTGCGTCAATTCCCATGCTCTTGCGGTATAGCGAAATGGTTTTGACGTCAGCGCACCGACAGGACATAAATCGATAACATTACCGGAAACAGGCGAATCGACACTACCCTTGAGGTAAGTACCAATACGTGATGCCTCACCACGACCGGTCATGCCAAGCTCGCGGTAGCCTGCGACTTCTTCACCAAAACGTACACAGCGCGTGCAGTGTATGCAGCGTGTCATGTCGGTAGAAATCAGTGAGCCAAGATCTTCATCTTCGACTGAGCGCTTGCCTTCCGTGTAACGTGAGACATCTTCACCAAACCCCATCGAGACATCTTGCAATTCACACTCACCACCCTGATCGCAGATAGGACAATCGAGTGGATGGTTGATGAGTAAAAACTCCATCACTGCTTTTTGTGACTTAACGGCTTCTTTAGACTGAGTGTGAACGACCATACCGTCGGTCACTGGTGTCGCACAAGCAGGTAATGTTTTGCGTGATTTTTCGACTTCGACTAAACACATACGACAGTTAGCCGCTATCGATAATTTTTTGTGGTAACAAAAACGTGGAATTTGTACGCCATTGGCATCGGCAACTTCAATGATCATTTGACCATTTTCAGCTTGATATTCTTCCCCGTCTATCGTAATCCTAACCATGATGCCCTCTTACGCCTGCCCCACAAGACTAGTCTTGTGTTTAATGTAATGTTCAAATTCATGATGAAAGTGTTTCAAGAACGATTGCACCGGCCAAGCTGCCGCTTCACCAAACGCACAAATCGTACGTCCTTCAATATTGTCTGCGATCGATTTCAAGCGCTCGAGATCATCATCGCGCCCTTCGCCCGCAATAATACGGTTGAGTGTACGCACGATCCAACCGGTACCTTCGCGACACGGTGTACACTGTCCGCATGACTCAATGTCGTAGAATTGTGAAATACGTTGTAATGCTTTTACCATATCGGTCGTTTCATCCATGATGATAACGGCACCCGAACCAAGCATCGAACCCGCTTTCATAATGCCATCGTAATCCATGTTTGCATCGATGAGCGCATCACCTGGTACGACTGGCATCGATGAACCACCAGGAATCACCGCTTTTAATTTATTACCGTCACGCACGCCACCGGCCATCTCAAGTAATTCACGAAAAGGTGTGCCAAGCGGTACTTCGAAGACACCTGGTTTATTAACATGTCCAGACATACAAAAAGCTTTTGTACCACCATTGTTCGGCGTACCTATATCGAGAAACCACTGCCCACCTTTTTCTAAAATGACAGGTACAGAGGCAAACGTTTCGGTGTTGTTGACTGTCGTCGGTGCACCATATAAACCGTGATTTGCAGGAAATGGTGGTTTGAAACGCGGCTTACCTTGTTGCCCCTCAAGTGAGTTTAATAATGCAGTTTCTTCACCGCATATGTAAGCACCCGCGCCGATATGGTTGTAGAGATCGAAATTGAAACCAGAGCCATTGATGTTTTTACCGAGTAAACCCGCTGCATACGCTTCTTCTAATGCAGCTTCGAAGCGCTCACATGGTTCGTAAAATTCACCACGAATGTAGTTGTAACCGACATTGGCATTCATGACGTAACCGGCGATTGCAATCCCCTCGATGATTTGGTGAGGATTGCGACGCAAGATTTCGCGGTCTTTACATGTACCGGGCTCACTCTCGTCCGAATTACAAATGACATAAGCTGGACCTGGATGCGCCCTATTGACAAAGCTCCACTTGAGTCCTGTTGGAAAACCCGCACCACCGCGACCGCGTAATGCTGAGGTCTTCAACTCTTCAATAATCTGCTCTGGTGGTGTTTGCTCTTGTAAGATCTTACGCCAAACTTTATAACCGCCAACACTTTCGTAAGCATCGAGTGTCCATGACGGATCGAGATGAAACGTTCGGTAACATACTTGATTTAATTCAGCCATGGCGCTTATGCATCTCCTAAACCTAATTCCACTAACATCTCATCGACCTTAGCGGGCGTTAAATCTTCGTAATATTTTTTATTAGCAAGTAACATCGGTGCGTTACAACAAGCACCTAAACACTCGACTTCTCTAAGCGTGCATTTACCATCGGGTGAAGTCTCACCACATTTAATCCCTAAACGTTTTTCGAGGTGCTCCATGATTTCACCACTACCGCGCAACATACACGAAATGTTGGTACATACTTCAATCTTTTGTCCAACTGGTTGTTGCTCAAACATCGAATAAAAAGTTACAACTTCGTATACGGCAATGCGCGGAATCTCTAAGTAATCCGCAACGGCATCCATAAGCTCTTGCGTTAAATAACCATCGTTTTCTTCTTGAACGAGTGTTAACGAATACTTGACCGCAGACTGTCTACGATCGGGTGGATATTTCTTTAAGTTTTTATCGATAGCTTTGCGTGTTGCTTCTGATAAAGTGGCCATACCTTTCCTTAACTAACGATCAATTTCACCAAATACGATGTCTTGGCTTGCTAAAACGGCAACGGCATCTGCGAGCATATGTCCGCGCGACATCATATCGAGCGCTGCCAAGTGACTGAAACCAGGCGCGCGAATTTTTAGGCGATACGGTTTATTAGCGCCATCAGAAATCATATAAATACCAAACTCACCCTTAGGCGCTTCGACAGCTGAATAACACTCACCCGCTGGAATACAATAACCTTCAGTAAATAGTTTGAAGTGATGGATTTGCGATTCCATATCACTTTTCATCTTTTCGCGTTTGGGTGGGGTTACTTTGTGTTCTTCTAACATCACAGGACCAGGATTAGCACGCAACCACTCGATACACTGGCGAATGATTTTGTTAGATTCACGCATTTCTTCGATTCTGACGAGGTAACGCGCGTAACAGTCACCATTAACTCCTAGAGGAATATCGAAATCGACTTTGTCGTAGGCCGCGTACGGTTGCTTCTTGCGAAGATCCCATGCAACACCGCTTGCACGTAACATAGGTCCTGTGAAGCCATATTGTTTAGCTTGTTCAGGCGATACTACACCGATATCGACGGTGCGTTGTTTCCAAATACGGTTATCACTTAACAGGGTTTCATATTCATCGACACTATGCGCAAAACGCTCAGTAAAGGCTTCGAGAAAATCGAGTAAACTGCCCTGACGCGCTTCGTTACGCTTCGCGGTTTGTTTTTCATTGTGCCAAGGTGAGGGTTTGTATTGCGGCATACGTTCGGGTAAATCGCGGTAAACACCACCTGGGCGGTAATAGGTTGCATGCATGCGTGCACCAGACGCCGCTTCGTAACAATCCATGAGATCTTCACGCTCGCGAAAGGCGTAGAGGAAAACACTCATCGCACCGATATCTAAGGCTGTCGCCCCTAACCAAAGCAAGTGATTTAAAATGCGTGTTGCTTCGTCAAACATCGTACGAATGTACTGCGCACGAATCGGCGCCTCAATATCGAGTAACTTTTCGATAGCGCGAACATAGGCGTGTTCGTTACACATCATCGACACGTAATCGAGTCTATCCATATAGCCTATCGTTTGGTTATAGGGTTTACTCTCGGCTAATTTTTCTGTGGCGCGGTGTAGAAGCCCGATGTGTGGATCGGCGCGCGTAATTGTTTCACCTTCTAACTCAAGAATCAGACGCAGAACACCGTGAGCGGCGGGATGCTGCGGACCAAAGTTTAGCGTGTAGTTGCGTATCTCACTCAAGATCCTGATTCCTCTTTCTCATCACCTAAGTAACGATTATCGTTACGTATAACTCGAGGCACGAGTGTGCGCGGCGTAATCGATACAGGTTCATAAACGACTCGACCCGCTTTAGCGTCGTAACGCATTTCCACTTCACCACTGAGTGGGAAGTCTTTACGAAACGGATGGCCGACAAAACCATAGTCTGTCAAAATTCGTCTTAAGTCGGGATGGCCTTCGAAAAAGATACCGAACAAATCGTAGGCTTCGCGCTCGAACCAGTTCGCAGCAGGCCAAATATCAACAACAGAAGAAACTCGTGGTGGGTTCATATCATCATCGATCAAGACGCGAAAGCGTATGCGATGGTTAAGTGCAACTGACAAAAGATGGTAAACAACAGCAAACCTGGGGCCGTCCCATGCAGTGCCACCTTGCGTTTCTGAAACGCCGCGGTTAAAACCTGCTGTCGTTACGTTTTCGGTATCCCACTCTGATTGGCCGTACGCTTGGTAGTCGACACCACAAACATCGATAAGTGTATCGAATTGAAAGGCTTCGTTATCGCGTAAAATGACCGCGATCTCGCTTAATTTATCGTGCGGTACGGTCAAGGTAACTTCATCAAAGGCGAGTGTGATGTTGCTTACGACATGTCCAAGCTCTTTTGTGACGCGCTCATGTAATTGTTCGACACGCTTACTCATGATTACCCCTTCTCACGCAGTATGCGATTACCGTATTTAATCTTGTTCTGTAATTGGATAACACCATACAACAGTGCCTCGGCTGTCGGAGGGCAACCAGGCACATAAATATCGACAGGTATGATGCGATCGCAGCCTCGCACGACCGAGTAGGAGTAATGGTAATAACCACCCCCATTCGCACACGAGCCCATCGAAATTACCCAGCGTGGCTCCGGCATTTGGTCGTATACTTTTCTTAAAGGAGGCGCCATCTTATTCACGAGCGTACCTGCGACGATCATGACATCTGACTGGCGAGGGCTAGGACGAAAGATTGTGCCGAAACGATCGAGATCGTAGCGTGACGCACCACAGTGCATCATTTCAACAGCACAACACGCAAGTCCAAATGTAACAGGCCACATCGCTCCTGTTTGAGCCCAAGCGGCAAGCTTGTGGGCCGACGTGGTAAGAAAACCTTGGCTAGCAAATCCAGGCGCTACTCCCATTCCAGTGCTCCCTTCTTCCACTCATAAAGGAAACCAACGACCAAGAGGAACAAAAAGATCATCATGGCCCCAAATCCAAACCAACCGATTTTATCGAGAGCAACGGCCCATGGAAAAAAGAACGCCGTTTCAAGATCGAAGATGATAAATAGTAGCGCTATCAAATAGTAACGCACATCGAAAGGGATACGAGCTGATTCGAAGGCATCGAAACCACACTCGTAAGGTGCATTCTTTTCTTTGTCAGGGTTGTGGGCACCAAGTAAACCACCCGCCCCAAGTAGAACAACACCGAGTGCTGCTGCTACGATAATGAAAAGCAATATAGGTACGTATTGTTCAAGCATTTTATCGCTCGTTGTTAAAGTCATGGTGCCGAAGGCCGGAATCGAACCGGCACGGCTTTCGCCACTGCCCCCTCAAGACAGCGTGTCTACCAATTCCACCACTTCGGCATAGATCTACGCTTTTGTTTGGCGAACGTCCATTTCCACCTAACCTTGACGCCGAACTGAACGTTCACATGAATTCATGCTCTACGCCTAGGTTTTATCCGAATGCTTTCGCTTTCTTTTATGTCCTTAAAAATTCTCTCTTAACACATACCACATGGAAGCTGCTTTTATTGCTTACTTCCATCTTGTTTTGGTTGTTGTGTTACTGGGGTTTGAGTCGTTGGTACGTCAAGTTGTAACTGACGGGCCGACTTAACCGCTGTAGTCGTGAGGTAGCTTATCACTAAACTCGTTAGAAAAAAACCCAACGCTAACAGGCCAGTTACCTTCATTAAGAAGCCACCTGAACCTCGGCTACCAAAGACTGTTTGTGATACACCCGCACCAAATGCGGCACCCATCGCTGAACCCTTGCCTTGTTGCAACAGCACGAGACCGATTAATGCAATGCAGATGATGACATGTAATATATTGATCAATTGAAACATCGTGTAATTTCCATAAAGCTATGTGCATCAAGTGATGCACCACCAATTAAACCGCCGTCGATATCCTCTCCCTTGAATAAGTCTTGAGCATTGCTGGCTTTAACACTGCCACCATAGAGGATCGTAATATCGCGAGCGATCGATTCATCGTGTTTAGCAAGCCACGTGCGTATTTCCGCATGCTGCGCTTGCGCCTGGTCAGGTGTTGCACTCAAGCCCGTACCTATCGCCCAAACGGGTTCATAAGCAATAACAGCATTAGCAAACCCCGCAACGCCTTGCTCCAACTCCAGGATCGCCGTCAATTGACGTTCGATAACTTGTGTCGTTTTACCACTATCACGTTCTTCGCGTGTTTCACCAACACAAAGAATGGGGATCATCTGGTAACGCTGGACTTGCGCAAACTTCATTGCAACTACCACATCGTCTTCAACAAAGAGGCGTCTGCGCTCAGAGTGACCAACTATAACATAGCGACAACCAAACTCTTGCAACATACTCGCGGCAATCTCGCCTGTGTAGGCTCCCTCTTCGTGCGCACTCACATTTTGAGCACCCCACGTGATATTGCTACCGTCAAGCATCTTAGCAACTTGGGAGATATACACCGTGGGTGGAATCACCACAACCTCGGGTTGACTTGGCGCGTCAGCTTGCAAATGGATCAGGGTTTCCACAATTTCGCGCGCTAAACCGCCCGCACCATGCATCTTCCAATTGCCTGCAATAATACCTGAACGCAAATGGTCACACCCCACTAATTATAAAGTTGCGTAAGAATAACTGAGATGGCTAGAAGTTACAACTAGTTAATGCTTTTGACACACTCGGCTAGCTGCTCAGCAAGTGTCTGATTACGCGTCGCATCGTCACTCTCGATCATAATACGCACAACCGGTTCGGTGCCCGACGCCCTTACCAACACGCGACCTCGATCGGACAATTGTTGCTCAACGTCTTTCACGGCCGCAACCATCGCTGCATCGCTCGCGACGCGCTTAGGATCACCTACCTCAACATTAACAAGTATTTGTGGCATTTTATGCATGCCTTGTTTCAACGAATGTAGATCACAGTTTTCGATATACATTGCAAACAACACTTGCAACGCTGACACGATGCCATCACCCGTTGTGGTATTAGAAAGACAAATCACATGGCCTGAATTCTCGCCACCTAATTCCCAGCCTTGTTTCAATAGCTCAGCAAGGACATAACGATCACCCACAAGGCTACGCACAAATGGAATCTTTAATTCACCGAGCGCACGCTCTAGACCATAGTTACTCATTACTGTACCTACAACACCGCCCTGCAAAACATTACGCTCTAATCGGTGTTTACCGATCATATAGACTATCTCATCACCATCGACGATTTCACCTTTGTGATCAACCATCATGACGCGATCACCATCACCATCGAAAGCAATTCCAAGATCGGCGTTTTGCTCAAGCACGGTTTGTTGCAAGTGTTTCAAGTCGATAGCACCACAAGCAGCATTGATATTAAAACCATCGGGTTCAGAGTTAATCGTCGTAACACTCGCACCAAGTTCGCTAAACACATAAGGTGCGATGCGATAGGTCGCACCGTTAGCACAATCCAACACAACCTTAAGGCCAGTCATGCGTGTTCGCGCTGGAATCGTACTTTTACAAAATTCAATGTAACGTCCTGTGGCATCATCGATTCGCTCAGCTCGTCCGAGGTCTTTAGAATCAACGGTTTCAAGTGGCTTTTCTATTTGGGCTTCTATTTTACGTTCCATTTCATCCGGTAACTTAAAACCATCTGGACCGAAAAACTTAATACCATTATCGAAGTAAGGGTTATGTGACGCACTAATCATAATACCCGCTTGGGCACGAAACGTTTGTGTCAGATAAGCGAGCGCAGGTGTTGGCATCGGGCCTAGCAAGCGAATATCGACACCGGCTGCGGATAACCCTGCTTCGAGAGACGCTTCGAGCATGTAACCTGAAATCCGAGTATCTTTACCAATTAATACTTTGCGACGAACACCGTTAACGAGAACGCGACCAATAGCCCAACCAAGCTTCAACACAAACTCAGGGTTAATCGCGCTCTGCCCTACACGCCCGCGTATTCCATCGGTTCCAAAATATTTACGTTGTTCCGTCATAACAGCTCGTTCCACTTGATAATATTGCATAAGCCATATCGATAGCTCTGCGCGTTGCCAGCACATCGTGCACGCGAACAATATTCGCCCCGCGCTCTATCGCCATCACCGCAAGTGCCACACTCGGCATAACGCGCTCATTGACTGGCAGTCCGAGCGCTTCATGAATCATAGTCTTGTGTGACAATCCAACTAACAGGGGCAAGTTTAATCCTTTCATTCTAGATAATCCATGAATGAGTGCGGCATTTTCCGCTAAATTTTTGCCGAAGGCGCCACCACCAAAGCCGGGATCAGCAATGAGACGTCTGCGCGGGATGCCGGCATCTAGACAGGCTTTTATCCGCGACTCTAAATACGCATAAACAAAATCGACCACCGTCGTTTCATCGTAAGGCTTGTTCACAGGCTCTTGTACATTGTGTTGCAACATATGCATCAAACACAAAGTGACGTCGCTTTGTGCCACAACATCCATAGCACCTGGTTTTTCGAACGCACGCACGTCGTTGATAATATTAACACCGAGTTCAATGACAGCTTGCATCACCTTAGGATCACTTGTGTCGATCGAGATGGGCACATCACACACCGCTCTAACGCGTTCAACGATGGGCAAGAGACGCGAGAGCTCATCGGACGCGTAAGTTGATTGGGCTTTTGTATTTCGTTTAGCAAGCGGCGGGTTGGTTGGCTCAGCACCTATGTCTATGATGTCAACGCCTTCGGCTTGGTAGCGTTCGACCGTTTCTAAGACATCGTCGAGTGACTCACAGCGACCTGTGCTCGAAAATGAGGCGCTGTCGAGGTTGATGATGCCCATAATGAGTGGACGCTCTAGATTTAGATTGATGGCCATATACTGCATTTCTGGTGTGTGAAGGGAGTTATTTTATACTATTTGGAGTTGAATGTAAGGTTTTGTGGTTATTTCTAGCACATCTCTGTTGAGGGAAAGTAATAGTGTAACTGAAGAGTTTATACTCCCTCTCCTCTATCGAGGAGAGGGAGTAATTTCAGGACTTAGTTACATAACACTTGGACTAGCTGCTGCGACAGGCGATGCTGAGACATCTCTACCACCACGTAGTGCTGTTCTTTGTGATAGTCGTGAGGATAGCTGATTGTCAGCAGATGCTGGATTAAATGTGCGTAATGGCGATTTTGCTTTCATGAAGGCTAAGGTTTTTGCAATGTCTGCCTGAGAAAGCTTGTTTCCATCGGGGTTTGCTGCGCTGCGGATTGGGCTTTTGTCCTTAGCGTCAAATGACAGACTCCTCTTGGCTCTTGGCTCTTCTCCTTGTCTTTGGTTACTGCGAGTCACCTTGCTTGGATGAGGAGTCACCAAGATGTTGTTTATTTCTTTCTGCGATGGCTTTTTAATCTGTGGGCTCGACTCTAGACCAAGATCTGGAGTCGAAGCTGGTGAGTTCTCAGCGCTGCTGAATGCGAACAGATCAGGGGTAGACTCACCGGTGGGCAGTGTTGAGTTTGGCTGTAAATCAACGACAGGTGTTCCCGGCTGTGGCTGAGCAACCTCTAGGCCCAAATCAGGGGTTGATGTCATGGATGATGGTGAGCTACCAGGCTCCAGTCCTAAGTCAGGCGTCGACGTTACGGATGATGGCGTACTGCCAGGCTGCAGCCCTAAGTCAGGTGTCGAGGTCACCGATGATGGCGAGCTACCAGGCTCCAGCTGTAGGTCAGGTGTAGCTGGCTGAGATGCCTCGGCACTCAGTTTAACCGGGGTTGCATTCTTTGCCACTGTGGTTGGTTTGTAACCTGAATTGAACATCTCAACAACATCGATGGCCGGTATTGGTAGTACGTCATCTTGGCCATACACGCGAGTTTTGACAAGGTCGATATTAGGCGTGTTGGTTGACAAAGGCGCCGATGGCGAGTTGAGCATGCCTTCAGTATTCAAACTACCCCTTGCGTCGAAGTTAGACCTTCTGCGTTGTTGGGGGCTGAGTGGCTCAGGGCGTATTCTGTTTTCGCGAGCAGGGTAGATACCTGATGAGCTCTCGTTGTCTGAGAGATAACTGTCGTCTAATACTATGACTTCTTCGGGAGAAGGAACTACTGTCACTAGAGGCTCAGGAGCCGGTGTCCTTGCAGCTTCTTGGCTGTGTGTAACATGCTGGTCGCTAACAGAAGACGTTTGCGCTTCGGTTGGTAGCGGCGTCACAGAAGATGATGGTGCTACGGGGGTTCTCAGTTCGGTCGAAACATCTAGTGTCGACTGCTGTTGCTGCTGCTCCAGACTCTCGAGGACAGCGGCGTATGCTGTGCGAACCTCTTCACGATTCGCTGCGGGCGTTGCTGCCCCGAATTCCGTCGCGGTCGTGCTGTCGGCGCCTGAAGACGTACCCTCACCCGCGTTGCCTCCTGTCGATGCAGCATAGCTGACCGCTGATGAGGCGCTAGCTTGACTCGAGACTAGGAAGGCGTCGAAGGGTTTCTCAAACCCTAGCCAAGTTAGCAGTCTCGACAAGAATGGCAATGGTAATCTATGTAGGAAGCGGCGCAATCGTGGCCACTTTTGATTCTGGATATTGTCTCTGATGGATTGTGGTAGTGATTCAGCAAAGCGTTGCAATTGTTGGCCACGTGCCGATAGCTCTTTTTCGATGACAGCGCGATTAAACAGACTCGCGAATCGTTCACGTAAGCTTACCCGCTCGTAGCGCTTGGATGGTGGAATAACCTTTGGGAGCACTCGGACCATCATACTGGCAAGTTGCGGGTGGTTGGTCACCGCGTTTAAGAATGGGTTGTCTGTTGTATTTAAGGTCTCATTTGACAAGTTGTGGAGAAGGTAGTGACTACGGAATTGCTTGGAACTCTTAACAGCCTTGAGCGCTTTCTGTGTGTCTGAATCGCTTGGAGTAGTCTTAGCAAGGCGGTCGAACCAGTTATCGAGCGCGGATAGATAACAGGCGCTGTCACGACGATTGAGGTTACTCAGGATTTCGCCGCGCAATGTTGGTTTGGCCATAACCTCAAGCATGTCGGTCTTAGGGTCTTGTAAATACTCACGAAAGTCGCGACGTGTGGAGCTTTTAACCCAGATGCGGTTGAAGTCAGAAGTGAATTGGTCGAGCTTATTATTTTTTTTCGTATCTGACATGGCAATTCCTTAATAATTCTTGTGGAGGCCTTAGCGTATTAATATAACCCAATAATCGGTAAAAAGTCTAGCAAAAGTTTGTGACAGTTTCGTGACTAAGGGTATTTATTCTTAACCACTTGCCCCTCTCCCTATGCGGGAGAGGGGCAAACGACAATTACGAGTCGCTTGCAGACGTAGTTGCGGAAGGCGTTAGTCCAGAAGTGGAATCAGCAGGATGTACCCCGGTGGCTGATGGTGCAGCTGGAGAGGTTGAACGACCCTCGTGACTACTCGAAGCAGAGAACATCGTAGCCGGTGATGAAGTAGCAGCTGGTGATTTACCTAAGTTTTGTAGTGCCAACATGAACGGTCTATCGGCAGGTAACCAATGAGGCGCACCACTAGTGCGAGAACCAAACAATTGGTGCATGATAGTGGTAAGCTGACCAAAGATTTTAGACGCATGAGCTTTATGCTTCTCACCAAGTTTCATGATGGGGCTATCGAACGCTGAAGGCAAGACAGCCGGAATCAGTCCCTCTTTTGTAAACCTACGCCAGTAGTCATGGTCGATCTTATCAGCGTATTCGCTGAAAATATCAATGGTAGGTCTTCCCCATTCCCTATGCGCAAGGAATGGCTTCAATACATCATGTGCCGCCATTTGTGAAAGCACCGTCTCTTGAATTCCAAGAAATTGTCCCTGTTCTAAAAGTGAGTCTAAACACAAGTGACGAATCATTGTGGTACACGTCTCGACAATCTGATATGTCGAAGAACTTGTGTTGTATACCCCATCGGGATCTACGTCTTTTACCACACCTATCATATCCATGAGATTTGCAATCACCCAGCGTCGATATGGGCTCATAGGAAAGCTTTTTATAATCTTTTGGTAATCCTTCGCTGCTGATTCATTCTCAGTTGGGTAAAAGGGATCTCTAGCATTGGTTAATGTTGCAATATCAATCTTACCGTCCCCGAGGGCTGCAAAAAAGTCCGCGGATTCTCTAGCCTGTTTGATACACTGCACGTTCAACATCGCATCCCATGCTGGCGATGACTTCGGCTTGACAGGGGTCAAACCGCCATGCGATCCGCCAATTCGTGGAGGCTTCACAGGTGTTTCGACCTCTTCTGTCTCAAAAGCAAAAGTATCCTCGATTTTCATTGCCGCAAATGTTTGTCTTCTTGCTTTAGCAACTTTTTTCTTCATAGAAGGATCGTCTTTGCCGAGAGCATCTAACGTTTTTTGAAAGGCCTCCACGGTCATCGTCAAACGACGATTTTCTTCGCCCAACCTAGCCTCTCGTTCTTTGTGTTGTTTCATGCGCCTATCGACGAGCTCATTCATTTTTGCCTCGAGATCAGCCTCAGTCGTACTGCGACGCGAAGCTGAAAGGCTACGCCGTCTCGTTGGTGAGACACTCTCTCTCTTTTTAGTTTCGATATCGTTTTGATACGTTGTTATGGCCTCTGAAACATTATCTTCATCATACTTATTTTTGAGATCTTCGAGCGCGTCGATAAGAGGTGATCTGATTTCTTTCGCACCTATACCAAAGACACCTCCCATCTTAAGTTTAGGATCAGCTGCTAACTGTCTTATCCACGAGTTGAGTGTAAATGACATTGTAGATAAGTAACCAAGATTATATAAAGAGCCGCCCGACAAGCTCATGATGCTTTTAATTTCGTTATAAACACTAGCAGTTTTTGTGGGTGGATCTTGATTCAGATAAAGCTTTAAAGCCCCACTTCCGCTCAGCGTTTGTATTTTCGCCTTAAAGCTTTCTATGAATGATTGCGCTTCACCTGGGAAATCTGCAGCAGGATTTAATCTCCGGCCGCTCCCAGAAAGACCTGTGAATTTGCTTCCAGAATTTTTCATGATATTTCACATACCTCATTTTTTTTATACTTCATTATTCGAGATACACGGCCAGATTGGCATTTATTTAGAGCTAAGTTGCCCATGCCGGGCATCATACGCTAAACAGCACATATAAATCAATGGCTTATTTGACAAGTAGGTTTTTTAGTTCAAACCACAGAACTCGCTATCTACAACTATAATTACATTATAAAAAATGGTATTAAAATTCCGAGGAATGACAAAGATGGTAAGCAAAGACGATGACACGTCCATAGAGCTTGAAGTATTTATAAAAAATGGCGAAACACATCCCTTAGATGTGGCTATCACAGAAATATCAAACAAGTTAGCAGACCTACGAGCTATTGAACAAGCAGGCAAACGTAGCCAACGTCATCAAAGACAATATTTTTACTTAAATGGTATAAAAAACATACTAAACGATGAGCTACTGAATGACGAAGAAAAACATATCGAAATCATTCATCTCTACGAGCGTGCTATGCAAGAAGACGTTTTCTCAGATGAAATCAAACACATGCTAAATCGAATCTTCGGCGAAGTATTTCTTACCCTAGGTATAACAGAAGAAAAGACGTTACCCACTCCCACAACATACATGTCTGCTATAAAAAAACTTACAAAAGAAATCGACAAACTCGAAAAAGTTAAACATAAACGAGGCCTTAAGAAGACTCAAGAAAAGCAATTAAACTATTTTCGACGCATGCATGAAATATTACATGATGATTTTCGAACTGATGAAGAAAAAAAATATGGCATTTTGGAAACCTATAAAGACGCAGAAGAGAATAAGGTCTTCAGCAAACGACAACAAGTTATGCTTGCGAGAACATTTGGTACGCTCATCACCACACAACAAACGTGGCGACGAGCAGTCGATACAGTTGCCGAGTTACGAGCAGCATTGCGAAAAGATATTACTGAATATTCAAAAAAAACATCAGCACCAAATACAAAACGCTCAGATCCCAGAGTCTTTGCGATGACCTATTTAACGATAATGCAAGAACGATTAACAGATCAAAAAAAATCTAGCCATGAGTCACTCGAAGAAGCAAGAGATGTATTACGAAGAGCAAAAGAAATTGATGGTGTATTGACTAAAGACCAGCTCTCACAACTTGAGAAAACACTAGGCCCTTCCGAAAAAGTGCTTGATGAAAAACTCGATATCGAACTAAGACGCGACTTGAGCAAAATCTACGTGCATCTTAAAAACTTAAGAACACACATTGACAGTCACAAGAGCGAGAATAAGGAAGCAAAATTAGAAGCGATTGATAGTATGTTAGAGAACTTTTGGAAAATTAATTTCTCTTGCAAAGGTACACTCGATGATATGACACTCGCCTTTAACAACGAAGTAAAACCCTTACAAAAAGATCCAACGACTCATCCAATTCTAAACATCATAGAACCGACATTCCCGCGATCTCCTCAAGGAATTCCATATATTCTCTTTGCTGAGGGACCGAACAGCGTAATGATTTTTTTTCGAAGGTCAGTTAGATTTGTTATTAATTGCCTAATAGGGTCACGG
>Ga0180433_10005412_pt1 | contig 17260 bp, 15 predicted proteins | sample SS_ome_8_FD_132980 | JGI IMG/M metagenome (GOLD analysis project Ga0180433, IMG submission 132980) | Hypersaline lake sediment archaeal communities from the Salton Sea, California, USA - SS_1_D_1 metaG | ecosystem: Environmental > Aquatic > Non-marine Saline and Alkaline > Hypersaline >... | reverse complement strand
CACGTTGAACCAGATGCTCCACCAGCTGCTGTATGAACAGAACTCTCTGCCGAAGCATTTGATCTGATAGGTGAACGCCTGATGATCAACGCCGGCTATAAGCGCACCGACGCCCCACAATATCAGGCCAATACCCCACCAGAGGCGTGATGTGTGTTTTTCCCTGATTCGCAAAAAGTAGCAGCCGACAGCAACGGCCAGTAACCCCCACAGGTAGACAAAAAATGTCGAAGTGGGTTCCATCAGAATGAATTCCAGCGAACCGAGAGAGATATTCACATGGGGATGTGAATGCAACCAAGCATCCGGCGCTGTTTTCGGTGAGTACGGTAATGTGCCCAACCGGTCGCAGCCGGTTACCACTATCAAGGATGACAACCAGAAAAAGAGAAATTTCTGTGATTTTACAATTTTTGCACGTATACATGAGAAACTCTTCTGAAAAAGAGTGAAAACATCATTGAAGTATTTCATAATGATCACCTCATCGGTTCAGTTATAATGATATGAAAACATGAAAACATTACACAGGAACCTCCGCGCCATTCGTGAAATGGAAACACAGATCTGGACAGTACCAACAATAGCTCAATCGAATAAAAACCATTTCAGAAATACAGAATGGCCTTTATCAAAAACAAATACCGTTTAATTCCTCACAGAGCGTTTCCACAAATTGAATAAATTACCGTTTGATAACAATAGCGGGAACGAATCTTCGAATGTATATTGTTGATTAATATTTAATCACACGAGGAAGTTTTTTCGCCTCTTTGATCCAGTTCTGGATCTTTGAAATACCCGGAAGCTGTCGCACGAGCTTCTTCTTCTCATTCGTTTTCTTCATCGATTCAAAGAGGTTTTCCGCTTTTCTCTGTGCAAGCTCAACAACGGTGTCAACACCGGCTTCCTCGAGAAGATCGGCATACTCCTCACCAACGCCTTTTATTCTGAAAAGATCAGAATGATTAACCCATTCAAGAACGAGCTTCGGGGATATGCCTGAATCCTTGCTTATCTTTTTTCTGCCGTCAGGAGTCGCCCCCTTTTTCAGAAGGTCATTCGTTGACCGAACACCTGCCTTGCGCAACTCCTTTGCATATTTTGGTCCAATGCCTTCAATCTCTTCAAGCTTTGCCATAAATTCACTCCTCCTCAATCTAAAAATAAAAAATTTCGCCCCGTCAATGGAATATCAACAAAACGCTGAACAGGACAGAATATATGTTAAAGGGAGCACCGGTTGAGGTCAAGAAGAAAAGACTTCCGGCTTCTCATTTAAGGCCAGATATATTATTCCCGGAACTCATCGGGTTCAGGGTAGTTGCTGGGAATCTGCAACGGTTTACCCTCCTTCAGGATATTTCCGTGCTTTGTCAGGTAGTATGATACCGTCAGGTTCATCTCGTTTTCCATCATGTTGTTTGTGCGCTCATCGCGCAGCACGGCTTTAATGGCCTCGTCTTTAGTGGTTTTCGCAGCCGACTTGAGAAATCCGGTAAGACCCTCTTTCACGAAATTCCGTGCAGACATCACCGGGTTGCTGAAAATATTCGTCGGGATAAGGGAGTTGACGAGCACCAGGGCATATTCATCCCATTGGAAATGCATCCCCAATTCCGTAAAAACCACCGTGAGATTCATTGCGGTGAGAAACCTGATGTCCCGGTTGATATAATTTGTTTCCCATGTATTCTGCACGGTGTTCACCTGCCCGATCGTTCCGAAATGCATGCGGGATGTCTTTTTAAACCAGACCGGCTTTGTCGGCACCTTCTTGGATGTGAGGGTCACCGGGATGGTTTTTTCGATAGGAGTCCAGGTAATATATCCATCATCACCCGGTACCGCTATCGCCAGGCGCTTGAACCGATAGCCTTGGATGGTGGATTGAATGGTGTAAACGCGTTTTATGTTCCCCTTCATGTCCGTTACGATTCTTCGGGGTATGGGCACCCATAACCTCCCCGCATACTGATTGCTCCCGCCGGGTTGTGCGTTCTTAACCGATCGGGTAATCTCGTCCTCGCGTATGAACACCTCGTCCTTCTCGATTTTATGGATGGAAACGATTTTATCTTTTTCGAAAAGATATATGTCCGGCGCATCCGGGAATTTGACCTTCCCGTACAATTTATACTGCGCATAATCCCCGGTTTGAGGATTGTCGTGCAGCAGGTACTTCCCGCCGACCGCAAAGAACTTTTCCACCTGCATGAGGGCTTTTGAGTACTCATAGCTCACGCAACCCGGAATGAGTATCGATACGATAATGAAAAATGCGCATAATATGTTTTCTGTTCTTTTCATGATAACCCCAATCGGTTCATAGTTATGATATACAACTTAATTGATGATCTCACAATATAGAAATCATACAACGAGCTGTAGCTCCTGATATTCTCAGCAGCTTCGCCAATCCTCATTTAAAACTTTTACAGCATAATTTATTAATGTGTGCAAAATTATTCAAGTTTTTTCTCCCCTCGGGATTCTGCGTATCGACGTTCTCCGCCGGCTCATCGTCGGGACATGAGGAGAGTGCTGAGCACGTGTGCAAGAGCGCTCACGACGCTCAATCAATTGCGATGAAGACATTGATACAGTGAAATTCCTGAATAACATGCAGCGACAAGGAAATTATCATTAAGGTATATTCTTATCGCCCTTGAGCGAAACGGAATAATCGGGATTGACGATAAAGTTGTAGTCTTTAACATATTTCGGCACTATGGTCATCTTATCCGGAAAGGACCTGTTCAGCATCGCTGTTTCTTTGCTGTCCTGATGGAGCGCCAGATTAAGATACACGGGCAGATGGATCAGATTCCTGAATTCGACGGTATAGTGGAAAATATAGTAATACTTTGTTTCACGGCGCGTTCTTCTGCCGTCAGCGCTCTCTGTTGTGCTGGTTTCACTTTCCTGGCTCTGAAACCGCCTGATCACATACCCCGTCAGGGTATCGCCGGGCGATACCTTCTTCAACAATGCGCTTCTCAGCGCCTTCTGATGGGACTCGTAAAGATCAGTATAATGATTGATGTGCTTTCTAATTAACACTGTGCCTGTGATTATAATGACCAGAAAAAGGGACAGGAAAATGACGCCCGCTTTCCAGGGAGCCATGCCCACAATTTTTCGAAACCGGGCTGCAATGTATCGATGTGATAATTTGTCATTTTTATAATCTTTCACCAGAAGAAATAAGAATATATACACCACGCCTAGCAGCACGATGCCGGCTATCAGCCCCGGAAGATTGAAGCACAGGCTTATCAACTCGGTGGTCTGATAGTAGTCATCAGAGGGCTCTTTATACAATAATATCACTTCAAAGGTTTCCGTGAATGCACCGGCGGGAAGGGGGGCGAAATACATCGGATAATCTACATATCCGCGCTCGTCCGGGTCATACACCTTGACCCCAACATCACGGTATCCGAGCAATCCGCCCGCATGATATTCATTCATGTAATAAATTCTTTGGGGCAGAAAGAAAAGAAAAATAAAAAATACCAGAAAGGTCAGCACATAGGCGAATATTGTACCATACGTAAAAAATCGGGGCCCCAGCTCCCCTTTTGGTGCGCTGGTGTGAAAACCCTCGGCCATGACGGAAAACATGTTGGCGCCGGCCAGCCTGCCGAAGAAGCGCAATACATAGTATCCGCTTACGATCAGGAGGATGATAAAGAGTAGTATTCGCAAAATCGTTCCGGTAATTTCTTCATTGAGCGAATCCACACAAACTGTGGCACATATTGATCCTTCCGTCAACGGTTAAATGTCAATCAAGAAAAATCAAGTTTCATGCCGGTGATCCCCTGAAGATGAGAAGGCAATATGCCGGAGTGTTGCACTTCAAACTTGAACGAGGGCATCCATAAAACAGTTATACAAAAAATTGGTTGACGTTTTATCATAAATTGTAATTATATTACAAAAAGAGATTTTTTTCTGTGCTTAATTTATGATCATAAGTCAGTTTCCTGTTTTCGATAATGATCTCTGAGAGTTCCTTTGTGGTTTTTTGTCCACCGCGAGCAGGTTATTTCTGGCTTTAAGCTCTTTGACTGATAGTGATAGCGATGGGGTGGATAAGAAACGCCTATACTACAGTAGCTGGACGTAAAATTGGTGAGCTTCGAATCTGGCCCATCGCCACCAAGATTGTGCTCATCTACATTCTCTTCATACTTCTCTCCAACTTCTCATCACATTACATAAGCCTCATGCTCTACCGGGGCGAGATGGTCAAGCTGATGCGACAGCTCCTGGTGAGGGACCTCAAGGATGCCTACACCTTCGCCGGTACGCAGTATGAAATCGCCCGTTTCAGCGGGGACAGGAGAGCCTCCCTGCGCAAGATAGAGGGGAAAGCAATACTCGATTTTAAAAACAGGAAGTCCCTTCTGCTGGGGGTAAATCGCAATGGCCGGATCGAGATGCAGGCATCCAGAGCGGGTAAAGCGAACATCTTTTCCGATAGAAGCACTTTGAAGGCCCTCAACGAAAACCTGAACAGGGGGGAGAAAGAGGGTTTCATCTCCTTATCCCTGAAGGGGGAGAAGTATTTCGGCGTCTATAAATACAACCCGATATGGGAGATGTTTTTCATACGGGCCGAGGAGTTCGGCGAGTTCAACGAGCAATCCAACAGAATATTCCGCAGAATCTCCATTATTATCCTCATAATCACCCTGGCCTGCGCGATTGCCGGAGTTTTCATCATAGACTACGTCCTCCGCTTCATCCGTTCCATCACCAGCGACATCATGCGCATGATCCGCAAGAACGAGATCGGTTTCGTTAATATGCAGGGGAGCCAGAACGACGATGTCACCTTCATGGGCATGGCCTTCAACGCGCTGGCGGACACCATCGGCAAAATGATAAGCATCTTCCAGAAATTCACCAACCGGGACATCGTCATCAAGGCTTACGAGGAGAAGAAGGTAAAGCTGGAAGGCTCCCGGCGTGAGCTGACCTGCCTCTTTTCCGATATCAAGAGCTTCACCTACATGACCGAGGTTCTGGGCACTGATATCATCAATCTCCTGAACCTTCACTACTCGCACGTTATCAATATCATACTCAAACATGAAGGAATCATCGGCTCCATTATCGGCGACGCGCTGCTCGCGGTGTACGGCGTTTTTGGCGGGAAATCGGCCCGCCTCAAATCCTACCAGGCGGTGCTAACGGGCTACCAGACCCAGGAGGTGGCCAGGGATATACGCAACCGGATGGAGATCATCAAGGATAAGATCATCGCGGAAAATGGCAGTCTCACCCCGCTGGAGGAACGGGTGTACCGGGCCGTGCTCATCGAGGTGGGCGTCGGCATCGACGGCGGCCCCGTATTCTACGGCAACATCGGCTCCTACGAGCGGATGACCAACACCGTTATCGGCGACACGGTGAACTCCTCATCTCGCCTCGAGGGGCTTAACCGTGTGTATCGCGCGCCGGTCATCTGTTCGGAATACATCAAGAACGACATCGTGGAGAATGTTCCCGATCACGGTCTCGAGTTCTACGAGCTCGACATCGTGAAGGTAAAGGGGAAAACAGAGGGAAGGAAGATATTCTGGCCCGTTTTCAAAAAGGATATCACCCCGTCCATGCGCCGGGATCTGCGCCGCTTTTCCCAGGGGCTCAAGCTCTACTACAGAGGGGACTGGGAAAAGGCTTATACACATTTCACGCAGTGTTCCCTGCCGATAGCGGAGGTTTTCATCGGCAGGACTGAGAAGGGGCGATGCCCGAATAATTGGAACGGCATCTGGACCATGGAATCAAAATAACGGCACATAAGAAATATGCGGAATCGGAGATATGAGTAAAAAGGTTAAGAAACAGCAGCCGGTTAAACAGGAAGCACCACCGGAGGATTTGACTGAAAAGCCCCTCTTCCTGCGCGAGGGTATTGACATAGAGGAGGAAGAGACCGAGGTCTATGACATACAGAAGGAATTTGCCGAGATCAAAAAGAACAGGAGCACTCCTGTTCATACGACAATCGCCTCCTTCACGGCCATACTTCTGGGCGCCACCGTCTGGCTGACCTACGGCATTCAGAAGGATATCGACCGCACAACGGTGGGAATTGCCGATTTCAGAGATATCAACCTCCAGGAGCTTATCGATGCGCTTCGGGCTGCCAAAGGAGAGCTCGATAAGATAGATGATAAGATTTCCCTCATGAGACGCGGCATGGAGATGGAAATTGAAAGGATCCGGCAGGAAAACGCACTGGAGATAAAAAAGGTGGAGCAATCCGGCCTGAGCCAGGCCAAGAAGAGGCAACTGTTGAAAATGCTGCGTGAGGAACAGGACAGGAAAATCCGGGAGAGTCGAAAATCATATGATATCCGCGTGAAGGAAAAGGAGCGGGAGGCGGAAGCGGCGCGCAGGAATCTTGAAGCCTACAGGAAGCAGGTTTCACTGAAAGAGGCGGCCTACAACAGGGAAGTCAAACGCAAACTCGCGGATTTCAGAAAGGATGCGGATGCCCGGGTCTATAGAGCCGAGAGCATGTATGCAGAGAGAACGAAAGCCGTTGAGACGAAGATGGCAGAACAGAAGCGCGAATATCAGGCTCTTTTGAAAAAGTACGATCGGGAGTTGAAGGCCGTTCAGGAAGCCGTTCAAAGGAATGAGAAAAATAGCGATGAAACGGAGAAGCTTCTGGAACGCTACCGTCGTGCGTTGATCTACTATGCAAAATCGAGAGGTGAGCACGGTTACGTTATCGATCCCGGAGCGAAGGGTGAGATGCTTGTGGACGTTAATCCCTTTATCAATCTGAAAAAGGGAGATCAGGCTTATGTGCTGAACAAGGACAACAAGGTTACAGCCCTGGTGAAACTCGTTCCTGCGGGCCGCAGCGTCAGGGCGAAGATCATCAAGCGGATGATAGACGATGAGATAAAACCATTTGATAAAATACTTCTCAAGAAAGATTAACCGGTACCCTGCATGCGGATGAATAAATCTCTTGTTATTACTGCACTGTTAATCCCCTCACTTCTCCTCGGAGCCGAATGGGAAGAACATGACGTGAAAGTCATTCAGACGGGCCCCTCCGTAACGGAAGGTGCAACAAGATATGTGCTCCGCGACACGGAGGGAAAGACCTTCGAGGTGAACTACTCCTCATATCCGAAATCGGCCGGGCGCAGACGTACCATCGCCTTAAAGGATGTCTTCTACGGCTGGAGACATATTTCACTGACCCGCATGGAGTTTTTCTTCGCTCCCGACGGCATCTACGCCAACCTCCAGACCAGGAGAATCGCCTGGCAGGGGGAGAACCTCAGACCCTACCTCCCCGCCGGGCTGGCCTTTCACGATGCTCCCGACGGCCTCTATTACCGCTTCCGCATTGTGGTTGAGGACACCTCATACAAGCTTGAGGGGAAATACGAAGACGAGGAGACCCTCCTCAACGAAATTATCTCCTTTATCAAAACCGTTGAAGAGGGAAATCTGGCCGAAGCGGATCTGGAGAAATACCGCATCGACGAATACAAATACTCCTTCGACGAAGGAAGGGGAAAGAAAGAGAAAAAGGCGAAACTGAAGATCTCGGTATTCGCCTCCGGGATCTACCTCAAGCCGGTCGGAGACTTCGCCAGGGTCTTTTCCGACGGCTACGGCGGCATGCTCGGCGTGACGCTGCACAATATCGGAATCTCCCTGAACGAACGGACCCTCTTCCTGCTGGACTTCTCCCTCACCGCCGGGTACTGGCGACTCAACAAGGAGGAAAGCCCGGATTCGGAGGTGACCGGCGACGTGGACTCCTCCTATATCATCCCGATAATCCTGTCGGCCCGCTATCCCATAACTCTATGGCGCGGCCTCTTTATCGCCCCCCTAGTCAGCGTGGGATACAACTACCACCATCTCTTCTATTGCAAAACGACCGCAAGCAGGGAGGAGGACTACACAGTGACGGAGTGGGCCCCTTCCCTCTCGGCGGGATTACAGATCGGGTATCCTATTCTGGAAGATAAGATCATTCTCCTGCTCTCTTCAGAGTTCATACCAATGTTCGAAAGGGAGCGGAACAATTTTGCTTTCCTCTTTCACGCCGGAGCGGGGTATATATTTTAGAGAGTTTGAAAACCTGAAAAGCTTCTTGTTTGCTTCTGCGAAAAAGCAGGAATGTCGTTTTTGAAATGATAAAACGATGATACATACAAAAAAAATTCGGGCATGCGCCCTTGCAATAGTCCAGCTCCTTCTCCTCCTCTCCCTCTCCTGCAACGTGGCGATCTATGAAGAGCTCTTTGAGCCGGGAGATCGGCCTTTCATAAGCTCGATAACCCCCGATTCCGGCAAAGAGCCCGCCGTGCTGTCAATAACCGACCTGCGGGGAGGCCGGTTCATGCCGGGCGCCTCGGTGCGGCTCACGAAAACCGGCGAGGCGGACATCATCGCTACCGATGTGAACGTTATGAGCGACACTCAGATTGAATGTACCATCGACATAACGGGCGCCAGGTTCGGCCGCTGGAACGTGATGGTGACCAATCCCGACGGCCAGTCGGGAGTGCTTTCGAATTGTTTCACGGTAATATCAATCATCGGCGGAAACTTTCTGGGCATTCCGCTGGAGTATACGAACAACGTCCTGTGCATGGGCGGCCAGGCAGGATTCAATAACGACGGATATGCTGAAGGCATCGGCGGAAACGCCTGCGGCGATCTTGGTTATTCATGGTTCTACGATCCACACTCTCTGACGACCGATGGAACATATCTTTACATAATAGACGCCACCAACAAACTGCTGCGGACCATCGATATTGCGACCAGGCAATCCGCCACCATCGCCGGTGCGGTTCTCGTGCAGGGCACGAACGACGGCATTGGGCCGGCAGCGCGCTTTTTCAACCCCCGGTATATCACCTACGACGGACAGGGAACCCTCTACCTCACCGACGAACATACCGTCCGCAGCGTCACCTTATCCAATTCCAACGTGACCACCATCTCGGGCCAATTCAACACTCCGGGAAGCATTGACGGTACCGGAATCGCGGCCCGGTTCAATGCGCCACAGGGTATAACAACCGACGGTGTCTACCTCTATATCGCGGACGGGAATTGCACGATACGAAAGATGAATATTGCCACCGGCCAGGTGACAACCATCGCGGGCATGCCCGGGGTCTGCGATACCGTCGACGGAATAGGGCCGGCCGCGAGGATGACAAGCCCCACGGGCATGACAACTGACGGAACCTATCTCTACTTCACGCAATGTTGGGCCAGCGGCCATATGAGGATTCGCCGGCTTCGCTTGTCGAATAACGAAGTAACCACCCTTGCCGGGAACAGCAGTGACATCTCATCGGACGGAACTGGAACTGACGCGAGCTTCCGCATGCCGATCGGCATCACCTGCGATGGAATAAATCTCTTCGTCGTCGGCTGGGAAGGAGACTTCAGGCAGATAGTAATCGCGACGCGGAAGGTCACCTCTCTCCCCGGCGGATTCTGGAACAACATGGGAATCACCTATGACGGCACATCCCTCTATATAGCCTCTCCCAATATTAACCGTATTGACGCGAAGTGGTAACCGGTAAGAGTAGACCTGCGCGACGACCGGCCAGTCGAATGCTAGCAGCGCAGGCCGCCTCGCTGCAATTACTGCTTGACATAATAATGAATGGACTTTTAATTCAGCCCACCCCAAAGCGTTTTAATCTCCATAAAGCGGAATCATTATTGAAGCAGCAAATGCTAAACCTGACAGTTTTAAAAATATCGCCTGCATGCCGGCATCTTTCTGCTGGAACATCGATTCTGAAGTCAAGCCATGAGCTTTAAAACCTTCTTTTCAAAACAGGCGCAAAATCCCTCGGGATTGTTCGGGAAGCTGGTCATGTCCAGAATATTTGACCTGGGCAATGCCACCCTGAACGGTTTCATGAAGGAGCTCCTGGAAGTAAAAGGGAATGATCATGTACTGGAAATCGGCTTCGGCACCGGCAAATTGATTTACGAAATGTCAAAAGGTATAACCAATGGGCTCATAGAGGGTATTGATATATCGGATACCATGATCGACATTGCCAGAAGAAGAAACAGGAAGCCCATACAACAGGGTAAAGTGATTATCAAACAGAGTGGCTTCGAAGAGATTGAGTATGATGACAACCGTTTTGATAAAATATGTTCTTCGAACACCATATATTTCTGGCCCGAACCGGGACATATCATCAAAAAAATACACCGAATATTGAAGCCCGATGGCACCTTGATACTGGCTTTTGAGGACAGGAAACAGCTTGAGCGCCGGTCGCTAAACCCGGATGTTTTTCGTATTTACCATGAAGATGAGATGAAAGACATCCTGCAGCGAAACGGTTTCTCCAGAGAGATATGTATCAGGACACTGAGCAGGGGAGCAAACAGCTTTCATTGCTGTCTGGCAGTCAAATGAAAACGCGGCATATCGTGCAGACCGGGAACATCGGTGCCGAATCCCACCTTAAAGAATATCAGGAAACATACGGCCAGCTGTAGAGTAAAGCAAGCCCCCCGGCGAGGATGCTGTCCTAATAGTACTTGACGGAAAGGTGATTGTAACCGGATGATACAATGAAACCGGGCAGACTTTGTCGATACTGTTGTATTCCTTGCGATAACTATCGATATAAGGGATTTCTCTATCGATAGGGTAAAATCACCGCCTGAAAGTGATTGTATATCCTCTGGCTGAAACATGAAAAAATCGGAATCCATCAAACTCGATCTTCCCCCGGTGGGAGTTGAAATAATCACGGATGATGATCCCGCTCTTTCGGCGATTCCCCGGTTCACGGGTATATCATACTGTGAGGCTGTTCTGCAGGCGACCTTCGGCCGTGAGTTAATCGTCGATTCATCCTCGATTCAGGTCTGCCAGTGGGCGCCGGTGGTTCTCGGCTTCAAGAAGCCGGAAAACGAGTTCGAGAGATCGATCAATACGCATCTCCCGGCCGGAACCGCGTCCCTTCTCCTGGCGCCCATCGCGCGCTTCACCGAGCGCCGTAAACCCGACGTCGTCATCATCCGAGCGCAGGCCGATACCTACCGGTCGATACTTGAGATTCTCGGATACGACAAATTCATCCCCTTCAGAGAGTACAACAGGGATGAAACTGCCCTCGCAGTATTTTCCGAGGAGCCCCTGAAAGGGTTCCCCCGGTGGGCAATAAGCAATGTCAACCGATGGCTCTCATGGATGAACCGTTTCTCATGGTGGCAGGGAGTGACGACCTTCCTCTTCCGGAGCACCACCGTCAGCAGGATATTCGACCGCTTCATAACAAAATACATGGCCAACATGTCGCTGTGCAGGAACAGCACCGTCATACCCTATCAGACCGGCAGGGCGAACATCAGCTTCTTCTGCACCGGCGGCATCGCCTGGGGGAAGAACTTCCCCGATTTCATGACCTCTGGATTCCCCTATAAGATATATCGGGAGATAGAGGGAAGCCTCCTCTTCCCGGGCGTACCCGGCTTTGAGGAATCGGAACGATACCGCAGGCTCAGAAATGAGACGATCGGAAACGCCGGCAACAGAACGGAGTCAACATGATGATGTTTTTGATGCCCAGCGATCTATCGGTGCCCTCCGCACTTGTTACCCTGTATTCAGTAGGTCTTCTTATCTTTTCACACGTAATCATTACGGAACAGAGCCGGACGAGAAAGTTCCTCCTGTACCTGTTCGCCCGCCATATCGAGATGCCCCTCCTGAAAATATCGTACCATCTTTTCAGGGGGAAATGGAAGAGATTGGGTTCCAAAAAAATTGTACGCGCCATTGCCTCCTTTTTATTCGCCAGGCCCTTCGGCTACCTCGGCGATTCGGCAAAACCGGTGCCCTACGACGAGATCCTGCACTATATAGACGAAACCGAAGGCCCCATAGCGGTCGGTCCCTGCAGGTGCAGGTCGGCGCACCGGGCGTGCGACCACCCCATCGAGACGGATATTGTTTTGAGGTCCGGATACGAAGCATGGACGAGAGCATTCCCCGATCACTACCGGACCATCAGCAAGGCCGAGGCAAAGGATATCGTCAAGCAGTGCCACGACCTCGGGATGATGCACATGATCTTTATCCACTGCCCCGTCAATCTCTACAATGAATACGTCATCTGCAACTGCTGCACCTGCGGATGCGTTCCCTATATCATCAACAGGGAGCTCGGGCAGCTCAACTACCCGCTCATCGACGGCTACTTCATGGCCGTTACCGACAGCAGCGCGTGCACCGGCTGCGGCGCCTGCATTGAAGTCTGCCCCTTCGACGCCAGAGTGCTCACCGAAACGGTGAGCATAACCGGCGATAACTGTTACGGGTGCGGGCTCTGCTCCTATAAATGCCCGGAGGAGGCAATCTCCATGATACGGCTCCGCGATCCCCTCCCCCACCGGCGCGATGACGGAAGCTGGCCCGATGGATACCGGCCGGGATTCTATAAGCAGCACGAGCCCTACAGGGAAGAACCGAACAAAGGTGGTAAAAAATGAACTTTGCCGACAGCTTTCAAAGAGAAAAATGCACCCAGTGCGGAAAATGCTTCGAGGAGTGCCCGGTCATGCACCTTTCACCTGATATGGCGAAAAAGGAGATGGCCCGCCTCCTGAAAGGCGAAATGACAGAAGAGGTGCTCCAGCGATGTACCAGCTGCCACAGCTGCAATATCATCTGCCCGGAAAACGCCAACCCGATGAGCCTGATACTGGAGCGATGGAATGAGTCGTACCGACAGGAAGGAATGCCGGCCAGGGCCCTCTACTTCACCCAGCATCATCTCCCCAATTTCAGAACCTATGCTCTCGAGAGGCTCCCGGAGGACGAAAAGGCGCTCATTGAGAAGTGGGCCGACGATTCCCCCTGCAGCGAGATCATGTACCCCGGGTGCAACGTGATTACCGTCCCCTACCTCACCATGTCGAAGATCTTCGACGGTATCGAGATACGGGGGGCCCTCGATCTGTGCTGCGGCGAAATGTACTACCGGACGGGCCACTTTGATCAGCTCAGGATGGTGGCTCAAAAACTGACGCAGCACTTCAAAAAAATGGGAGTCAAAAAGATGCTCATCCCCTGCACGGCGGGGATGAATATCTTTACCAATGTTTTGCCGCGCTTCGGCGCGGAATTCGACTTTGAGGTGGTACACGTTCTCCCCTGGATATACGAGAAGCTGCGGAAGGGGGAGCTCACCGTAACCGCCCCGCTGAACATGACGGTCACCATTCACGAATCCTGCCACGGAAAGGCCTTCGGCGACGAATTCATGGACATACCGAGAAGGATTCTCGAGCTCCTCGGGGCAACCGTCAGTGAACAGGAAAACATAAGGGATACGATGCTCTGCTGCGGCATCGGCGGCGGATTCAGCCACAGCTCCTCCTATCATCCCCTCAGGATCACCCTTGCCACCTATAAAGCGCTGAAGTCGGCACACAAGCCGAAGGCGGATGCCATTGCCGTTTACTGCGCGGGCTGCCTTCAGCAGTTATCGGTGGGACAGCTCATCAATCCGGTGAGGAACATTCCCATCTATCATATCATTGAGCTCATACAGATGGCAATCGGCGAGGAGCCGAAGCACCGCATCAAGCGCCATGCCGTGACGCTCCTCGCGGGGGTGATGCGAAAGCAATTCCCGCAGGTTCTTTCGCTTCGCCGCTACCGTGCGCCCGAGCTGGATAGGATCGTGCCTTTTTAAAAAGCTCCCTTGAACACACCCAGATAATCATCCTTGTGCCAGCATTTTCATATTCACAGAATATCCCCCATTCCGTGAATATTTAAATGACCTGATTGAAAGGAAACTTCCTTGAAGAGAAGGAAAAGGATTACAGGAAATATACAATGGATTTCCCTGCCGGATGCTTCTGAATAATAAAATGGATTTAATGAGTATTCTGGAAATACGAAAAAATTTCAAAACTGCGTTTTGAATCCGAAGGTAAAATGCTTATTCACTGCTCGGGAATCACCGCCGTGATTCCGCTCATATCTGTCCTTTAAATAGTAGGCCGCAAAGGCTCCCGCCAGGCTTGCGAGCAGCACCGAACCGTAACCGATATAAGGCTCGCACTCGAATGTCTCTCCCGGTTTCACGAACACGTCCATTAAGGCAAGCATGGTGCCGAGTCCCACGAGACTGCCCACCTCTGCCCCGAGCAGCGTCCACCAGTAGTAGTTGTCGAATTCGAGTTCTCCCCTGTTGGCGTAACAGGCCGCCGAAGCGGTTGTAAATGGTATTGCACCGAAGACGATGGTTCCGATGCAGCATGATGCGAAGACGAGTGAACCATCGCGTGCTTCAGATCGGTCGGGAAGAATAGTAAAGAGGATGATAAAGGTTCCGATAATCGTTACGGTTCTATTTTTTATTGTATCACATCCCTATTCCTGGAATTGTATACCATATATCTCTCCGCATATTATCCGCATTGACGAAAAGGGTAACGGTTAAGAGCCAAACCGATCAGAGGCTCAGAGAGGAATTCAATCGGCAATAACTTCACGAAAGTAACAGATAATCCGGTCTCGTTAACGGACATAATAGTAGTGAGAGTAGAAATAGGATCATCACTACTCATCATTTTAATTTCTCCTCAAGCCTTCTCTTCAGGGCACCTGAAATAGCCTCTGCCAGCAGTTCCTTTGACAGTCCGGACCGCAGGCCTCTCACGAGGGTCTCAATGCCCACCCTAACCTCATCATTGGGCCCCGGCAGGGCTATTATCAGGCTATCAGAATATTCTCCCACCGCTATCCTGACTCCATCCTTATGATGCCTCCCGACCCCCTTCTGATATCTGCAAATATACGGAGTGGCGGCCCCGGGTTCCAGAGCCAGCACTCCCTCAATGGTGCGATCCTTGTCTTCAGCACCCACGCCGCCGGTGGTTATAATCAAACCGTATCCATCATCAACCGCCTGTCGAAGACGTGCTGCAATCAGTATTTCATCGTCTCGCAGGGTATCTCCCTGAGTTGCCGAATAGCCTTCGGATTCCAGACGCATGCAGATAGCCGGGGTATTGGTGTCCCGCACATAGCCGCCGGAAACCTCAAATCCTGTTGAGAAAACGATTGCCCGTTTCGATATTCTGCGGCGAATCTCCTCGGCAATCTTCTCCGATTCCTTCAGCGCCTGTGTGGTCTTCTCGCGATCGAGTGCAATCCAGCTCAGCATCCCCTCCGAACAGATGGTTGTCTCCTCGGTGATACACACTCCCTGCAACTCCGTGAGTCTCCTGAAAAGCTCATCCCTCTTCGCCACGATATTAGATGCATCCAGTTCACCCTTGAGGATATCAATAGCCATGGTACTGTCTCGGACATCGATAACGAGAACATCCTTCCTTTGCAAACCGAGAATATCCGCCACGATAGACGCAATATCGTTCAGATTTGCATTGTGCAGCGATATATTCTCGATCCTGAGCTCTGTTTTCTTCAACAGGTTAAATACAGTCACCTTCAGGCACCTCCCAGTTGCTTTTTTGCGGTAACAACAAGCTCAAGCCTCATATCAAGTAAGGGAGCATCTATTATATCCCGCCCGATACACAGGATATCTAAATCAAGAGCACTGAGCGCATCTATATCAGAAATCCGGACTCCGCCGCCGAAGGCGATACTCACTCCGTCCCTCAATCCCGAATCTTTCAATCCTTCAACAACAATTTTCACGTCACCGAAATCACCCGTATCGAGGAAGAGAATATCGGCGCCGTACTGAACAGCCTCAAATGCTTCCAGCAGAATCTCCTTATACCTCCCCTTGAGCTGAATCACCTTCAGATGATCCGCTATGCCCGATACGGCTTCCAGGCTCTCCCTGATTCCGCCGAAGAGCCCGGTGTAATTCTTATCAAGATAGATGAAGGGAGCGGCGCTCATCCGGCACTCGGCCCCGCCGGTGATCACCGCCCGGCGGTAGAGCTCCTTGACGGTCCATGGCACCTTCTTCCAGGATCCGCATACAATTCTCGGCCGCCCGCCGGTTAATGCAACGGCCCTGCGTGCAGCGGTCGCGATGCCTGATGGCTTGGCAATGAGACCGATCAACACCTCTTCAGCCATTGCCACCTGCCTGGGGTCTCCGCAAAATCTGGCTATCTCATCACCCTCACGAACCGGGCTCCCCTCGCCGAGCATCCACTCCAGTGATAATCCCAATCTCTCGGCTTCATCAGCTGCTTCCGCGGTTCCTGCGATTATGCCGGCAGCATCTGCCAATATAGATGCGCTTACCCTATCACCCGATAGCGTTTGAAATATCCTATCCCTCAGGTCTTCCATCCCTTTAAGCTCCTCGTTATAGGGTTAGTCATTGCCGGTGCTACATTTGTTGAGTATCGATACCGCGCTGTCGGAGCCATTTCGGCAACAGTACTTCATCAACCTCCCGGCTCACCGCTGAGGCCCTCTCCAAAAGGAATTCTCCCAGGGGTGGACTGAGGTTGATGCTTCCGTGGCTCCCATCAAATATGAGCATTTTATCAGTTCCGGCGATCCGGCGTGCATAATTCACAGCTGTCTCGAGATTTTCTGCAGTCACCGCAAAATTCATGAACATCGGATTTGAAGAATCGGTAATCAACATATCCGCCAGGTCCCTGCCCACGATTATGGTCGGCGCGCTCATTGCGAGCTCCGTGCACATCATATTGATCCACATGTGGTTGATCACCAGTGCCTTGATCGCTGAATTGACGGCCTTCACCTTCGGTTCGCCGGGTTTCTTTTCGAACAGCGCAAAACCGGTACCGGCAGGAACTGTCTCCAGATCAAAGTAATCCAGTTTCGCATTAACCAGGTTGCCGAATATCATCCCACCGGCATGCTGATATGCCGGCCATTTCCCGGCATCCAGCACCGGTATGCACTCGTCTATCTCGGCGAAGAGACGCATCATCTTGCCGTAGTTCCTGAGGTTGCCAACGGTTAATCTTCTATCCAGTCGATAGAGATCATTGTCCGCATCTATCCCCGTTATACCCATCGGCGAGGACATAAGAAAGCAGGTAAAGGCATATCGCTGCTGAACGAAAGGGGCATTGAAAACAGCCTTCTGTACAAAATTTGAGCTGCGCGGACCGAAGTTGAAATGGTACACCCCCCTGGTCTCCATTCTGGCATAGGACATGGCGAAGGGCTTGAGTGCACGATTAATCTGGCGATGCCAGTAGAGCTCCCGGAGATCGTTGT
>Ga0180433_10005411_pt1 | contig 17267 bp, 14 predicted proteins | sample SS_ome_8_FD_132980 | JGI IMG/M metagenome (GOLD analysis project Ga0180433, IMG submission 132980) | Hypersaline lake sediment archaeal communities from the Salton Sea, California, USA - SS_1_D_1 metaG | ecosystem: Environmental > Aquatic > Non-marine Saline and Alkaline > Hypersaline >... | reverse complement strand
TATATTCATTATCAACCTGGTCAAACTGTGATTATTAATGATCATCATGAAGTTGATAGTGAAAATCCTTGTTATGGACAATAGGGCACGGTTTGCCCAGATGGTATTACTATTGTATGCCGTGTATGTGATTTTAGTGAGAAGCATGAGAAAAAAATTAGTTATAATCAATGATTCTTTCTTTAATGAATATCTTATTTGATAAAAGATTTTTAAGGTCTTCTTTATAGTATTTAAAAGTATTCTTTAATTTAAGGGCATCATTATATTTGTACCAAAAATTTTTGTTTTCTTGGGTTGTTTCTATCAGTTTACCTTTTGGATTTTTTACTTTAAAGTAGTTAAGTATTACATCTACAAATGGTTGCTTTTTTTTCTTTCTGATAATTCTTATCACTCCAGTATATCTAAGTTTACCTGATAGTCCTGTTTCATCTTTTAGACATCTTTCAGCTGTCTCATATATAGATTCTCCAAAGTGGACTTTTTCCGTATGAGAACCCATTTTACCTTTTGAAGGGTCTTTTAGTCTTTCTTCGAGAAGAATTTCAATTTTTCCTTGAGTCTTACGATATGTGAATATACAAACTCCAACTTTTGGAGAGCGGACTATTTTCATATTAGATAGATCTAAGCGTCCGGCTATCTCAAGACCTTGAGGAGTAAGATTATAATGTATTCCTTTTTTTTCTATAACTCCAAGCTTGATAAGCCTTTTTAAGTGGAATGTGAAATGGTCGTTTGTAAGGTCAGTTTTATTGAGGTCACGAAAGCGCGATTTAGGCTTCAGAAGAAGCTGTTTAAGTATTGAAAGTTGTACTTCGTGTTCTATTTGAAACATATCAATATAATAGATTATACAATAAATAGTATAATGGAAAAAATTGAATTAGATGCGATATGTTTTCTCATCTTAATTTTTCTTCTAATTGATTCAAAGCAATTCTAATAAAAGCATTTAGTGTATCAATAATTTGGATTATTCTCTGGGGATTTACTGGGTCGAATGGTACCCAAGTTTCTTTTGTAAGTCCAATCCTTGAGACTCCGCCTAATATCAAGTTCATTAAGAAGTGATATTCATCAGTGGTCAAGGTCGAACCTTTGATTAAGGAATCTGCCAAACCAGAAGCTGCCCAAATAGTTACATTATTAGCTCGCAATATTTTTAAAATATCCTCAATTACAATATTTAACTCTAAATTTTCTCTCTCACAAACAACTCTGAGATCTCCTAGAGCAAGCATAATTTGATCTGTATGTTTTGCTATTTTCTCTATTTCTTTATAACCCTCAAGGGATTCTATTTTAGCTAATATTGAAGCATTTGAGAAACCATGTTCTGATAACCAAGTTTCTAATTCCTGAATACCTTCAACAGTAGCGAAAGAAAGAGCTATATAATTAATTGAAGCTCTTAAATCCATTGGTATTGCTTCTAAAATTTCATGATCGAAACTAGTGGGAGTATGGAACTCAGTTAGGGGAAAATCACGACTGTTTATCTTGTGGTTTGCATAAAGATAACCAGTTTTTCCATTATCAACTACTTTAAAATATAGTACTGGTAATTCGTAAAAATATTTTGCTTCAGCAACATTACATGCTATATCGCTATCTCCAAACATTAAGGTTTTCGGATAAACTGCTTCACCTTGATCAAACGATACAGGTATATATGAAGTTCTTAGAATAATGCTTTCAGGGTGGATATTACTTAATTCGCTTAATTGATCTGATGATATTGTATATGGTACCAGGATTACTGCATTACCGGTTTCAACTTGAACACCAAGGTCACCATTTGGGAGTGTTCCTATAGAAGGATTTGCAGATGTTTCTCTAATCCTTGGTAATGAACCAATGTCAACAATCGTGGGAATATTCAATTCTTTTGAAATTTTTATCCTTTCAATAAGTCCTTCTAAACTAAATTTACTTGCGTGTATCCAGTCAATAGGACCTTCTGACGTAGGAAATAAACGTTTTAGAATATCTCTTGAAGCCTCGCCTACTCTAAATGTAACTTGTCGTGGTGAATGTTTTCTTGTTTCCATAATAACTAGAAAAATATGATTATAGGATTATACTATTTGAAAAACAGGGATTTCTAGTAAAGTAGACTATACTAACATTTAACATGGAGTTTAGATTTGATATATTGTAAAGAGAAATGAAAAAACATTTTAGAAACATTTTATTAACTGGAATTGTAATCAGTCTATTATTAGCTATAGTGTCTTTTATAAATGTCAGAAACAGCGGAACCGAGGTACAGTTTATACTGTGGGCTTATCCTTTGGGAGCATTTATTTGGGAAGACCTGCTTGTCTTCAGTATAGCTAATATAATAGCTTGTATATTTGTTATTTTAATCAATGATTTTCGTTATATTTTTATATACTTTTTAAGCTTCTGGTTTGTCCGTTCTATTGGAGAAACCTTTTACTGGTTTCTGCAGCAGTTTTGTGTTAATCCGAGCTATCCTCATGATCAGTACAGTTGGGAGAACAGTAGTATTCTTAGTAGATTATTAGGTAACTTATCAGATCAGAAATATTTCATCATAAATCAAATTTCATGGCAGATAGTAACAGTATTTTGTATATGCGGATTTGTGTTTATTCTAAAAAGGTGGAAATATTTAAGCAAAATTTCTAATATAAAATAATACTTATCTTCGTATATAATTCGACCTGCTAATTTCTGTAATCTGTTGATTTTCATTTTTTCCTTCAATTATTTCATATCCTAGAAGAGCAAATATTCTGTCTCCATAAAATATAGGTCTTGAATTCCCATACCAATCAACACAAGAGACTTCACAGTTATCATTCTCCTCTTTTGGAGGACTAGCTTCAAGGGAACCCATATCAGCAAGGTTCAAACTAGAATCAACATGCATGTATATTACTTCTGCGGATTCATTAAAAAGATGCTCATATGATTCAGTTTCTTTTCTAATGGGGAGTCCTATAATGCCAGTACTCTCGGTCTCTGCTTTATAGAAAAACCCATGGCTCCTGAGTTCTCCTTGAACAGCATTTTCTATAGTAAATGTAGATTTTATTGTAGAATTTTCTTCAAGTGATATAGAGCTGAACTGCAGATCACTTTCATTTGTACCTATAATTACCGAATTTGAACTTAATGCTTCAATTCTGTCAACCGAATGCGATAAATTCAATTCCTGTGTTTCTGAGGAATCAGTAAAATTTTTAATATAAATAATTTCTTCACTTTCCTCTCCATACCAAGTGCTGCCAGTTCCATACAGAAGATAATCACTTATATATTTATTCTGGAGAGTATACCCTTTTGGCTCTGGTAATACTGTAAAGTCCGAGGATGAAACAATTGTTGCTTCATTGGAAAAATTTTGAATAGAAGTTCTCATGAGAGCAAGCTGTCCTGATGTAAATTCAGAATTCCACATAGCCTCCCCTGCTCCATCTTCTCGAACTAAAACATTTAGATATCCATCTTTCTCTTTGAAAGAAAATTGGTCAATGGGTGTTCCAGCAGCCTGTAAAACATGGGCAGCATCATCAAGAAGTGAAAGCCGATAAACATAAGCATCAGTATATTCCCGTTCAGTTTCTTCACTAGTGTAATAGTCTCCTTCAGATACCCAAATGTATACTGCATTAGGAGAAACATAGTAGCTTCGTGAGTAAGGACCAATTATAGCTCTAGCATTGCAAGTTAGATTTGCACTTGATAGATCGCATTCTACTACTGTATGCAATGTAGGGTACAAGGTATCTTGTAGAGGTTTGTAAATATCAGTTTTTTCTAAAATGTCTTTTCCTTCTGTGAGATTATCATTATTTATCCAAGTTCGAATTTGAGGAAATGATATAGCTCTGCTGTCTGTTTCATAACTATATGAATATAGATAATATGGCATGTAGAAGATAAGTTTATTATCAACTAGCCTGCTAGTATAATTCCTAGAAGAGTAGTAGTCATTAGAATCTATATAATAACTTGTTTTGTGAGTAACAGTTCCATTATCTGCTATATCAAAAATACCTATCTCTGTTGCATTAATATAGTAAGTATAGCCTATTACAATAAGTGTATCATCGTAAACAAGCATTTCGTCATACCATGTCCCTTGTGTGAAACCTTCTGGGTAAGCTTTCGTAATCGAAACTGTCTGGAAATTATTTTCAGTGTCTACTGTATATATTTTACCTCTTCTGAGAATAATAAAGTAATTCTTATAAGCTTTTACTATATCTCCTTCATCAACACCTGCTTCTTGTACGTTAGTTATAGATTCACCTTCTCCTGCTTCAGCTGAATCTTCTGCGACTTCTGATTCCATGGTCATAGGAGACATTGTAAATAGATCAAAAACGCCTCCTTCCTCATTATCATCGATTTTTTGGCTTATATTATCGGCGTATTCATCAAATTCACTTTCATCAGCGAATTTTTCTATAGAATCTGATAAAACAGGATCCTCATAATCCTTTCGTTTCCATTCTTTGTAGAGTCTGTATCCTAGGAAAGATATGAGAGTGCAGCTAATTAAAGTAAAAATTGAAATAGTTATTATAATAATTATTGTTTTTGTTCTTTTATTCATTTTATATTATTTTAAAAATTATCTATATATAATTTACTTGTAAAGAGTACTTTTGTAAAGGTATTTACATATAAAGATATCATGAGTTACGTAAGAGGTAAAATTGAATAATTTTGTATTAACTATTTATTATAGCCGTTTGGTCTTTTCTTGAACCATTTATTAAGGGAAAGAATTCCCTCCTCTAAGGTATGTTTAGGCTTCCAGCTGAATTCGTTTTGGAACTTTGATGTGTCGCCAACAACTTCAGCAAGTTCTCCTTTCCTTGGAGTGTCCATTTCTGGATTCATGGAGACTCCTGTAATTTTTCCTACTAGCTTAATTATTTCTAGAACTGAATGCCCTTTTCCAATCCCTACATTATAAATATCACTCTTATGTTTTTTTAAAAGTGCTTGTAAAGCGATTTTATGTGTTTCTACTAGATCAAGTATGTGAATATAATCTCTTATTGTTGATCCATCTGGTGTATCTACTTTACCGCAGGTTATTTTAAAATCTTGAAGTCCTAGTGCCCCTCTGACTGCTGCTGGGACTAAGTGAGGAGCGGGTATAAGGGAATATCCGATTTTTAAATCTTTGCTGACAGCATAAGGATTAAAGTATCTAAGTATTATGTATTTCAAATTATGTGCTCTAGATACCCAGTAGATAATCCTCTCTATCATATGTTTAGATTCTGAGTATGGGTTCTCAGGACATATTTCTGATTCTTCTGTAAAAGGTATTTGGGCATTCCTACTATAGAGAGAGCAGGTAGATGAAAAAACAAGGTTTTGAGAGCCGGTATTTTTCATGTATTCAAGAAGATTGATGGAACCTGTAATATTATTCCTGAAGTATTTGAGAGGTAATTGAGTTGATTCATTAATTTTTAAAAAGGCAGCAAAATGTAGAACGCCATCAAATTTAGTATTAGATAACTTATTGAATTCATTTCTGTTACGCAAGTCCAATTTTATAAATTTTACATTAGCTTTACTATCTTTCTTGATTGTTTCAATTGGCTCGATGTATCCATTTTCTAAACTATCTAATATTGTAATATTATAATCTTTGCATTTGGATAATTCTCTAGCTACATGACTACCTATATATCCAGCTCCTCCTGTAATGAGTATTTTTTTCATTATTATATTGATTAAAATATTAGTTATAAAATTACCATAATTATCATACTTATTCAAGATTATTGGCTTATAGTATGTTTGACTGATTGATACGCTGTTGTTATAATTTTTGACATTAAAATTAAAAGAGCCTTAAATTTGATGAATCCTAAAAGGATTTTATTCTTGAAACCTGGAATAAAGAAAAAGTTGATTGATTTGTTTCCTTATTTTCGTGTAGCACTCGGAATATTTTCTCTTATACTAGTTTTTTATCTTGCTGTTGACTCGATTCAAAAGAGCAAACCTAAAGTAGCTTTGGAATCTAGTAAAGAAAGTCAGGTTTTGGGAGTCAGGCATAAGTATAAATTTGAGAAAGGAGTTTTAGTTGATTCGCCCAATAAAATTAGCTTTAAAGTAAAAAGACCAGATAGCGCTGAGATTGAACAAGCATGGGTTCGGTATCAGGAGAAAATTAAAAGGCAGGAAGAAGAGCGTAGAAGACAGGAGGAGGAAAGATTAAGGATTCGGAATCAAAGAATTACAGCTTTAAGTAATTATTTGAAAAATATGGGATCTCCTATGTATACTTATGCTGAATTAATCTTAGATTCTTGTGAAAAATATGGAGTTGAATACTGTAAGATATTCTTATCAATTTCAGGTGTGGAAACAGGTTTTGGACGGGTAGCCTATGCTTATAGTGCTTGGGGTATGATAGGTATTAAATATCCTAGTTGGGAGGTAGCTATACCAAGCAGTGCTGATTGGATAGCAAGAAATTATTACTTGAGAGGAATAGATACCATTGAGGAGTTAGCATTTTCTCCATATCATGGAGGTGATGAAGATGCAAAGAAACAATGGATAAAAGATCTTTACTCTTTCTATAATACTATTCCATTGTAAGTCCACAATTTACTCTAAGGCGAATAAAGAATCTTGTTAAGTAAGTTTATACATATTGACTTGTCATATTTTAGCTTCTGCTTTATATTATTAACAAGCGGAGAACAAATTCTAGTTTTTATAAATTTTTGCCATTCATATGAGTGGTAAGTTTTAACTTATAAAGATTTTCGGTATAGTAAAATACTGCTTATGAAGAAATTTACTCATTTACATGTACATAGTGAGTACTCTTTACTAGATGGCTTGATAAAACTTCCTGATTTAGTGAATAAAGTTAAAGGAACTGGGATGGAGAGTATTGCTCTTACTGATCATGGAGTGATGTATGGAATATACGATTTTTGGAAGGCCTGTAAAGCAAGTGAGATAAAACCAATTCTCGGAGTTGAGGCATTTGTGGCTGCTAGAACAAGATTTGATAAAGTACCCAAAATTGATGATAAAAGATATCATTTAGTTCTACTTGCGAAAAATATTGAAGGATATAGAAATCTTGTGAAAATGGTTTCTGTTTCGAATCTAGAAGGCTTTTACTACAGACCTAGAATAGATAAAGAGTTAATTCATAAATACGGTAAAGGACTTATTGGGTTGAGTGCATGTTTGTCGGGAGTAGTAAATAATCATCTTCACAATAAAAAAGGTAAGAAAGCGAAGGAATGGGCAGAGTTTTTAAGAACAAATTTAGATGATTTTTATATTGAAATTCAGAGGAACGGAGTAAAAGAGTCAGAGGAATTAGTTAGTAAGCAAATAAAATTTGCTAAAAAGTTGAAATTGCCAATTATAGCTACATGTGATTCTCACTATTTAGATAAGGAAGATTGGTATGCTCAAGAAGTACTTTGGGCTATAAGTGATGGGAAGAAAATGGATGACGATTCAAGAAGAAAGGCTTGGTCAGAGGAATTTTATGTAAAAACTCCTGATGAAATATTCAAGCTGTATAAAGATATACCGGAAGCCTATGAGAATACTCAAAAAGTAGCTGATCAGATTGAAGAGTTTGATATACTATTTGACAGAATACAACCTAAGTATAAGAAACTTCCCAAAGGAACGAATTCCCAAAAATTCCTAAGAAAGATGGCTTTTAAAGGAGCTGAGGAGAGGTATGGAAAAGTAACAAAGAAAATAAAAGAAAGAATAGAATATGAGTTAGAAATTATTCATAATAAGGGGTATGATGACTACTTTCTTGTAGTTCAAGACTATATAATTTGGTCGATTAATCAAGGAATTGTTGTTGGTCCTGGGAGAGGAAGTGGAGCTGGAAGTGTAGTTGCATATTCACTTCGCATTACAAACATAGATCCTTTTCAATTTGAACTTTATTTTGAGAGGTTTCTAAATCCGGAAAGACCATCACCTCCTGATTTTGATGTAGATTTCCAAGATGATAGGAGAGATGAGTTGTTTAAATATATGTCTCTTGAATATGGAAAGAAAAACACTGCATTTATTGGCACGTTTGGAAGAATGAAGACACGATCAGCTATTAGAGATGTAGCTAGAGTTCTGGATATTGATTATGAGGTAGCTGATAGATTATCGAAGATGGTAGACGTGAAGTTCGGAAAAGTAGCTCATATGGAGGATATGATTAAAGATAATTCTGAATTTAGAGATATTATAAACTCTGATTCTCAGCTTAAAAAACTAGCGAGTATTGTTAAAAAAGTTGAAGGCATAGCAAGACATGTATCTACACATGCTTGTGGTTATTTAGTGACTCCTGAAAATATTGTTAATTATGTACCGCTACAGCGGGAAACAGGAGGAGGAGATCGGATAGTAACTCAAGTGGAAGGTCATACCATAGAAGATATTGGACTTATGAAGTTCGACTTTCTAGGTCTTGCTAATCTTACAATTATCCAAAATGCTATTGATTTAATCGAAAAGTTTAAAGATAATAAAATTATTATTGATGATATTCCTCTTGATGATGAGTTAACATATAAACTTTTTAGAAAAGCAGAGACTACTGCAGTATTTCAGTTTGAAAGTGAAGGTATGAAGAAGTATCTAAAAGAACTCAAACCAACGGTATTTGAGGACTTGATATTTCTTGTCTCAGCTTACAGACCTGGTCCGATGCAGTATATTCCTGATTATATAGAGAGAAAGTTTGGAAAGCAGAAAACTACTTTCATTCATCCCAAATTGAAGCCGATTCTAAAAAGCACATTTGGATTTGCTGTATATCAAGAGCAGGTTATTCGTATAGCAGTAGATATTGCAGGGTATACTCTTGGAGAAGCAGATATGCTCAGAAGAGCTATGGGTAAGAAAAAAGTCGAGATAATGAAAAAAGAGAAAGTAAAATTTATGAGAGGAGCAAAAGATAATGGTATCGATAAAAAGACAGCTAAGAAAATTTATTCATTTATTGAACCATTTGCTGATTATGGGTTCAATAAATCTCATGCTGCTTGTTATGCTCTTATTGCATATCAGACGGCTTACTTAAAAGCGCATTTTCCGGTGGAGTTTATGGCTGGTTTGATGCAGACTGATATAGATTCATCGGACAAAATTACTAGAGATTTGCTTGAGGCGGAGAGGATGGGAATTAAAGTTCTGCCTCCAAATATTAACAAGAGCGAAGTGGGTTTTTCTATTGAAGGAGAGAAAACAATTAGATTCGGACTAGCTGCAATTAAGAATGTTGGTAGAAAAATTGTTACTAAAATTGTCGAAGAGAGGAGTAAACATGGACATTATAAAAATTTAGATGTGTTAGTAGAGAGAGTTGGTAGTTCAAATTTGACTAAAAAAGTGCTGGAATGTCTTATAAAGGTTGGAGCTATGGAGCAGTTTGGGCCTAGAAGTGCCTTGCTCGAAATAATGCCTCTTATAGTTGATCGAGTACACTCTACTGAAAAGAAATCAGTAGGTGGACAAAAAGGGTTATTTGATTCATCTAAAAAGTCTGCAAAGTTAGGACCTACTCCTATACCAGAAGTGAAAGGCGAATCAGAGCATGAGAAATTGGTATGGGAAAAGGAGCTTCTGGGTACATATCTGTCTTCGCATCCCTTGAAAAAATATAAGAAGTATTTTGGTGAAAGCATTCTTACAGTTCCAGACGTGAAGAAGTATTCTAATGATAGAAATGTAAAAGTAGGAGGTATTATATCTGAAAAAAAAGAAATAGTAACTCAGAAAACAAATAAAGCTATGGCTTTCATAACAATAGAATGTATGCAAGATAATATAGAAGGAGTTGTTTTTAATAGAGTTTATGAAAAGTATAAGGAAAAGATTGTGTTAGACAAACCCTATGTTTTTATAGGGAAAACTTCTCATCGAGAGGGAAAAGTATCTGTCATAGTTGATAAAGTAAAATCATTTACTAATTTTAAGCCTTCTTTTACTAATGGGAAAAAGACAATAAAACTTGATATTTCAAAGGAGAAAGATCCCTTAAGGTTAAAAATTTTAAAACAGACAATAGTTGATAACCCAGGTGATTATAAAATATTGCTTTATTATAAAGATAAAGGTGGTAAGCGAATGAAAAAAGAATTGAGGAGAAAAATATGTTTGACTCAATCGGTAAAAGAAGTTATTGATCAATATATTATAAAATAACTCAATTTATATCATCTATTTAAGTATTATTTACGAAAGTAAACATTTACAACTATATGTGATAACATTTGCTATAAGATTTTAAGAAATGATTTTTTATATCTGGATTATAAAGTTATTATCTGTGTTTGTAAGATTAAGTGGTTTAGGAGGAGCTACTTCTCTACCAGGTTTGCTTATAGAGAAATTTTTTCCTCAAAAGATTAAAAAGTTATCATCTTCATATAAGAAAATAGTACTTGTTACTGGCACTAACGGAAAAACAACTACACAAAGATGCCTAAGACACATACTCGAAATTAAAGGGAAAAAAGTTGTTTCCAATAAAAGTGGCGCAAATTTACTGCGTGGAATTATATCTACTCTCATATTTGATAGAAATATTTTAGGTAAAGCTAAAAGTGATATATGTATATTTGAAGTAGAGGAAGCAACTATGCCTTTTATCGTAGAATATTTGGATGCAAGTTATGTATTAGTAACAAATCTTTTTAGGGATCAGCTAGATGCTTATGGTGAAGTATCAAAAGTTCGAGAATATATAGTAAATGCAATTAAAAAATCTCCTAAAGCTAAAGTATACTTAAATAAGGATGACTCAAATGTGAATTCAATTTCTACAGAGATTGATAATGAAGTTGATTATTTTAATATAAGAGATAAAAGGAAAAAAGCTATTTTTTATGAGAGGAAGTTAAGAAGGAAACACAGAAGGAATGTTGATATTGTTTATGCAGGCAGAATTAAAATTCAAGAAGATCTATCAACTGAATTTAATATTTATTTGAATGGTCAAATATATCGAAATGTCAGGTTTGAACCGCCAGGTTTACAAAATGTATATAACGCAGTTTCTTCTATAGCCATAGCATCAGATATGTATAAATTAAGCAAAAGCGAAGTAATAAATGCTTTCTCAACATTTCGTGTTGCATTCGGTAGAGGAGAAAGTGTAAAAATTGGTAAAAAAAGTATACGTCTATTGCTAGTCAAAAATCCTGCAAGCTTGACAGCTAATATGAATATGCTTCTATGTAAAAGGGATTTAAAGCTTATGATAATTCTCAATGACAATATAGCAGATGGAACTGATATAAGCTGGATTTGGGATGCTGAGCTGGAAAGTATGAGTAAAACAAATATAGCATCATTAACTATTAGCGGTAAACGAGCATATGACCTGAATGTTAGGTTTAAATATGCAGAGATAAAAGCTATGTCAAAGGAAGTAGAACCTAATATTTCAAGAGCTCTTGATCTGGCATTATCGAAACTTAATGAAGGTGAAACTTTATTTATATTACCTACATATACTGGGATGTTAGAAGTTAGAAAAGTAATTGGCAGTATAGTTAAACTAAGCAAATTTTGGCAATAATGGCACGAGCTAAAAAGATAAAATTAATTCATATGTATCCAGATTTGCTTAACCTTTATGGTGATATAGGTAATATTATAACTCTCGAAAAAAGATGCAGTTGGCGAAATATTCATCTTGAAGTGAATCGTATGAAACTCGGTAAGTCATTTCCAAATAAGGGAGATATATATTTTATAGGGGGTGGGCAAGATGAAGATGAATATGAGGTATATGAAGATCTTGTGAAGCATAGATATCAAATCAAACGGCTTGTTGATAAAGGAGTAGTTTTTCTCTGTGTATGTGCAGGCTTTCAGCTTTTTGGGAAATATTTTATAGATGGGCGTGGACGAAAGATTGAAGGTCTAGGGATCTTGGACGTTGTAACAAAAGCACCAAATAATAGTGTACGAGATCGCTGCATTGGTAATATAATTGTAAATATTAATAAGGCAAAAATAAATAAGAAGAAACTTGAAAGAAATACCCTAGTTGGTTTCGAAAATCACATAGGACAAACATATCTTGGTAAGAAAGTAAAGCATTTAGGAAAAGTTATTAGTGGAAAAGGTAATAATAGTGAAGATATATTTGAAGGAGCTGTTTATAAGAATTTATTTGCTTCTTATCTACATGGCCCAATTCTTTCCAAAAACCCTCATTTTGCTGATTATCTTATTTGGCTTGCGCTGAAGAGAAAATACAAACATATTAGGAAGTTAGCAAAATTGGATTCGAAGGAGGAATTTGAAGCCCATGATTTTGTAGTTGAAAATCTCAAATGAACAGAAACGATTTTAAAAAGGAGTTTGGACAGAATTTTTTATTAAATCAAGAGTTTGCTCATGATCTAGTTAAAGCTGCTGATTTAAAGAGGAATGATACAGTTCTTGAAATCGGACCTGGACACGGAGCCGTAACAGAAGTGATTCTTAATGAATGTAGTAAAGTAATAGCAGTTGAGATAGATGAAAGATTCTTAAAGTATTTAAGAAACAGGTTTTCGAAGTATATTAAAAACGAAAAGTTAAGAATTCTTCAAATGGATATTTTAAATCTCAATGTTAATAGTCTTTTCAAAGATAGGAATTATAAAATAATTGGATCACTGCCGTATAATATATCTAAGAAAATAATAAGAAAGTTTCTTGAATGCGAAAGTAAACCAAGTTTGATGTCTTTTATACTGCAGAAGGAGGTAGCAGAAAGTTATACTGCAGAGCCGCCGAAAGCTACATTTTTATCAAATTACGTTAAGATATCTGGTAAAACTAAATTTCATGAAGTAATTCCAAAAGAAAGTTTTAATCCTATTCCAAAAGTAAATGGAGCTATAATATCAATTAAACTATCAAAGAAAAATATTAAAAATAAAAAACAGTTGATTAAGTTTCTAAAATTAAGCTTTTTACTTCCAAGAAAGAAGCTAATAAACAATTTAAAGGGAATTTATCATATAGATAAGGAATTAATAAAGAAAGAGTTTGAAAGAATCGGAATAGAGCCAAATGCCAGAGCTAGTGAGGTTAAATTTAAACAATGGGTGGAATTATTTGATTATATTAAAGCTTGTAATAAGTAATACTAGTTGCTTCATAGAGCAAAAAGGCTGAATTTCATGTTATAATCTTTTGAATTTTATAGATTGATTTCTTATTTTTATGTTTAATATAAAGAATCTACAAGGAAAGATACGTATTGGTCAGATACAAACGAGGCATGGTGTCATAGATACACCTGCATTCCTGCCTGATGCTACATATGGATCAGTGAAGATGCTTTCATTTGACGATGTAAAGGATGCAGGTATAAATCAGATTCTTTGTACTACGCTTCATCTCCATATTAAGCCTGGAGATAAATATATAAAAAGAATGGGCGGAATGCATAAATTTTTTGGTTGGGATAGACCAATTTTAACTGACTGTGGAGGATGGCAGGTTTTTTCATTGATTCATCAATCTGGGAAAGGTGAGGTTACTGAGGAGGGAGCTAAGTTTATTATGCCTAATGATGGACGCGAGGAGATATTGACCCCTGAGAGTTCTATAAATATACAAATCAATTTAAAATCCGATATCGTTTTGGCTTTAGATGATCCTGTTCTTGGAGATTCTTCTATTAAAGCGAACTCAAAGTCAGTTGACTTGACTATTAAATGGGCGAAAAGAGCAAAAGAAGAATTTCTGAAAAGATATCATTTAACGGATAAGAAGTTTGATAATCCATATAAATACAAGAGGCCTCTACTCTTCTCTGTTATACAAGGGGGGAATTATAAAAAATTAAGAAAAAAGTGTGCAGAAGCTTTAATTGAAATAGGATTTGATGGATATGGATATGGTGGAATACTTCTAAAAAATGATAAGAAAAAGACAAGAGAGATACTAAAATATTTTGCAGAATTAGTGCCTAAAGATAAGATCCGATATGGGATGGGAGTTGGCAAACCGGATGACATTGAGTATTGTATTAAATGCGGTTATGATTTATTTGACTGCGTAGTGCCAACTAGAAATGGACGCCATGGGCAGTGTTTTACCTCATTTGGAAGTATAAATTTGAAAAGCAGCAGATACCGATATGATAACAGAGCAATTGATAGAAAATGCGACTGTGAGTCATGTAGAGTAGTAGATGGAAGACCAAAAGCTAGCAGAGCTTATTTGCATCATTTATTGAAAACAAAGGAAGTAACTGGGATGAGGTTATCTAGTATGCATAATTTAAAATTTTATGCAGATTTACTTAAGCATTATAGAGAAACTATATGAATATAGGTGTTGATCTAGATGATGTCTTAGCAGATTTTCATAAAGGTTGGCTTAGATATTATAATGATAAATATGGTACTAATTTTAAAAAGAGTGACTGTTACTCTTATAAACTAAGTGATGTTCATAATGTTGCGGATAAGATTGTCGTTAAAAGAATAAAGCATTTCTATAGAACAAATATTTTCAAGGATCTTGAGCCTATAAGAGGAGCTAAAAAGGCAGTTGAAAGGATAAAAAAGAGGCATAAACTTTTCGTTATAACTTCAAGACCGAATTGGACTAGTGACACAACAAGAACATGGATAAAGAAATATTTTATAAGTTCATTTAAGGAAGTTATTATTACAAATCAGTTTGGAAATAAAGATAAGGATTCTCAAGTTGATAAGTCTGAGGTATGCAAGAAGTACAGGATAAATCTTATTATTGAAGACGCGCCTACGTTTGCTTACGACGTAGCTAAGTCTGGGAAAAAAGTATTACTTCTTGATAATCCTTGGAATAAGGACATAGTTGATCATAAAAACATGAAAAGAGTAAGAAGTTGGAAAGAGATTATTAGATCTCTTAACATGAAAAGAATAGTTGAAACTTAATATAATTATAGAATAAGAGGTATAATATATTTGAATTATTAATATATAAATGAATATCATTATAGGAAAAAAAGTTGGATATTTACCTTCTCATGAATTTTGCTGATTGAGCCGTAGATATAAGGTGGATCAAAATTCATATACCTCTTTAGATATCTTGGATATCAACACTTTAAAATGAAAAAAGGAGTAATAGTAGGTATTGGAACTGAAGATGGTAGATTTGTTTATGAGTTGGCCAAAAGTCATCCAGATAAGTTGATTATTGGTATTGATTCATCTAAAGAGAATCTCCGAAAGTACTCCTCGAAGGTGTTAAAAAAAGCTTCAAGAGGAGGAGTAAAGAACATTTTATATATATGGGCTTCAGTCAGTGATTTACCGAGGGATTTAAAAGAAGTAGCTAATCAGGTATTTATCAATTTCCCATGGGGAGAATTGCTGGGCGGTATAGTAAATGTTAATGAAGCTATATGGAGAAATATTAGGATGATATGTAAAAAAGGAGCGTATATCGGTATTATTTTGGGATATGATAGAAGTTTTGATAGAAAGGAAATTGAGAGGTTAAATTTACCTGATTTAAGTATGTCTTATATAAAGTCAGTTATATTGGTAAAATTAGAAGAATTTGATTTTAAAGTAGAAGAGATTAGAGAATTAGATAGTGAAATATTAAGGAAATATCCTACATCTTGGGCTAAGAAATTAAGCTTAAGAAAGAAAAGAAATTATTACTATATCAGGTTAAAGAAGTATTCGTTATAGTATTTTTTCATTTAAAGTATATATGAGCCACAGGCTCCGTCTGCGACTTTATTTGAATATAGTATTTGATTTATGATATAGTCTGACGTTTTGATATCAATATAATTATGGAACAAGAGAGGGAAATTGTGTCTGGAGATATAGAAATTGTCGGTTATGCAGTATTATCATTTTTGAATTATACAATTGCTCAACATGAGAGGGAGGATGTTAATGTTACTTCAGTAGATAATGCATCTAGAGCTCTCCAATCAGCTTCTACCATTAGGGATGTTTTAACTGAATGCACATTTAATAATGTTTCAGGTAATTATTGGGAGATTAGGAGTCCAGATGACAGTATATGGATATTTCTAGATATAGAAGAGTCAAGATTTGGTTTACATTATCCAAAGGGTTACATGTCAGTTACGTCCGAAAGGTTTTTAGTTATTGGTATAGCAAGAGATCTTATAACCAGAATTGGTATAATGGAAAACATATTAGAAAAAGATGGGTATCGAATTAGAGTTAATAGTGCTGATTTTATATTAAATACTTGGATAGAAAGAATTAATAATCATATTGATAATGGAAATATATTTATTTGGGAAGACGGAAATTTTGAAATATATATACCAGAGCTGAGAGTAAATATATTTGTAGATACAAAATATTCGCGGGTGAGTATATATACTCCTCAAGGTAGTGTAACATATGAACCTCAAGAGTAATTATCTTTCTTAGGGAGGACTTATAGTATATGATATAATACTGTTTTAATTCGAAGTAGAAAAATGTCTTTTGCGAGTACAACAGAGAATCCTTATACTGGAATAGTTCAAAGTAATGCTTTGAGATTCTTAGAATACGATCTGGATGGGAGAAAACCAATATTATTATTAATGCCTGATAGGAGGATACTTCAAGTTAGAAATAAACCAAATTACCGTGGTAATAATAGGGATAGTTTGATACTTTTTTTTACAAGAGGGAGCTTTGGTGGTAAATCAGAAGTAGCAGATGTTGGGTTAATAATGGAAATTTTTATTAATCATATACTAGAGCGTAATCTTGTATTAAATCCAGATATCAAAATAATTTATGCCCCATATGAAGCCGATAGAAGCACTGAAACCAGTAAAGGTTGTGATTATATATTATGTAAGTTGGATGAAAGTGGATACTATATACCACTTGTAGGGATTGATGTTACTTTAATGTCACAAAACTATACCACTCTAAGTGAAAAGAAGAAGACTCCTGGAGTAAATGAGATATACAATGTTCCTGTTATTATATTACCTGTAACTCAAGAAGTTTTCTTTTGTGGGAGAAGCTATTCAATTTGGATATACATAAGAGATATGTTAAGACTACAAGTTGCTTATGGCCTGTATGATTATACTAGACCTTTAAAATTTATGTCACAAGAAAGTAAAGATAAATTTATTGTATATTTAAGAAGAGAGTTATCTATAGCAATAAGGGCAGCAGAAGAGGTATTTCTAAGGGATTATCCAGTTAGTGATTTTAATTTTAATAAACTTAGGCAATTAATAGAAGAAGAAT
>Ga0180433_10005410_pt1 | contig 17269 bp, 13 predicted proteins | sample SS_ome_8_FD_132980 | JGI IMG/M metagenome (GOLD analysis project Ga0180433, IMG submission 132980) | Hypersaline lake sediment archaeal communities from the Salton Sea, California, USA - SS_1_D_1 metaG | ecosystem: Environmental > Aquatic > Non-marine Saline and Alkaline > Hypersaline >... | reverse complement strand
TTCAAGATAGTCTTTTTGCAGAACAAAAAGAAAGCGAAAAATTGAGACTTGAGTTGGCAATTTTAAAAGAACAAAATAAACTTCTAGAAATAACAATCAAACTTAAAAATGAAGTTATTCAAAAGGGAGATGATCAATTTCAAGAAATGAGCTCTATTGCAAAAAAATTTGAAACGCAAATTAAGAAAAAAAAAGAAACGACAAATGAGCTTAGAACTCTTGCAAAAAAATGGGAAGAAGCCGCAAAAAAACCTTTAATCGAAAACAAGGGAACACAAACAGACCCTACTGAACTTTCATCAACAGATGGAACAGACAAATGGGAAGAAATGGATAATCTTTTAGAAGAAGCCTGTAAAATGTCGGATGATGAAGAAGAAGAAGAAGGTGAAGACGAGGGCTAACATCAAAAATTTATCACCAAGCATTTTCAAACCGCTGGACTATCTTGGTTCGGCGGTTTTTTTGTTTGTATGCTATATTCTTCCAAGATAACAGTAAAAAAGTAAGGAAAAGATATGAAAAAAAACGTTGGTATTTTTTGTTCTTTGTTATTTTTTGCAACGATACATCTCAGTGCACATGCAAGCAAGTCACCACAAAAACAAAAAGCTAACAATTTTGGCAAAACGATTATAAGCGAACTTTTAGCTCAAAATTCAGTACTAAAATCAGCCCTCGATGTAGCAAATTCGACAACAAAAAAAGCAAACGAGGAAAATATTAAATTCCTTGCAAAGCTACTAGAAATAAAAAAGGAAAACGAAAAGTTGGAAAAAAAATTAGAGCTGGAAAAATACATAAACAGAAAACTCTGCAAAAATATAAAACAGCCGACAGACGAAAAACACATACCAAAAAAAGACGCCTGGACACAAACCGGCGAACCTGCACTTTCGATTGATGTAATATATGAACGCCTTAAACAATTCGATACTGAATATTCAAGCGATACCTCTCTATCATCGGATGAAGAAAAAGAAAAGGAAGAAAGTCTTGATCTGCTAGACATGCTACCGAGTGATGATGATGAGGAAGAAGGAGAAGGAGATCCGTCTTCGCCTTCGGCTTCTTCGGACATGGAAAAAGAGGAAAGCGATACCTAACCTTATCTTTCTGTCATAAATACTAATTTAAACCGTTGGACTTATTTTGTTCGGCGGTTTTTTTGTTTGTATGCTATATTCTTACCATTGGAAAAAACTTTTTAAGGAATCTTTATGAAAAAAAATCATGCTCTCATAACAATACTTTTTTCCAGCATTTTTGTTTTTAATGCATCAGCATCACTATCAAAAAGCACTAAAGAACAAACTGTTGATAAAATAATCAGAAAAGCCCAAAAAGAAATAAACAAACATCTGTCTCAAAAAGACGAAAAAAACAAAGAAATCATCGAAGCCCAAAAAGAGCAGATCTTCCTTCTGGAAAAAGCTTGTAAAAAAGCAGAAAACGAAAACAAAGCCCTTCACGAGGCGTTTGAGTTTCTAAAAAAAACTTATGAAGAAAAAAATGACACTCTAGAAAAGCTAGTTGAGCATCTAAGAGAGCGTAATAAAGCAAAAGATAGCCAGATAGCAATACTAAAAAAAATGATCGAAGATATGGAAAAAAAGGACAGATAAGTGAAAATAACAAAATTAATTGGACGGGAAGTTTTTGATTCTCGCGGTTTTCCAACTGTTGAGTGTGAACTGATCTTAGATAATGCACATGGTTTTGTTGCAACAGTACCTGCTGGCAAATCTACCGGCACGCACGAAGCACATGAACTACGTGATGAACAAAAACGGCTTACTGGTAAGGGTGTGCACAAAGCAATAGAAAAAATTGAACAAGAAATTGCACCGGCACTTATTGGCAAAGAGCCAGATGTGATTGCCGCAGACATGCAAATGACCGCACTGGACAACACAGACGACAAAAGCAATTTAGGTGCAAACAGTATTCTAGCCGTCAGTGCTGCGGTACTGAAAGCACAAGCTGCATTTGAAGGTCTGCAAACGTTTGAACTTGTTGCCGGATTGTGTGACGTCGAAACTGTTTCTCTGCCTATTCCGCTGGTAAACATCATTAACGGCGGTGCACACGCAGAAAATAATTTAAAAATTCAAGAATTTATGGTGGTTGCCACTGGCCAACAAACAGTACGTGGCTCATTAGAAGCAACAGCAGAACTTTTTTATGAACTGCGTGCGCTACTGAAAAAAAATGGTAAACACACCCTGCTGGGTGACGAAGGTGGATTTGCTTCTGATTTTAAAGATGATTACGAAGCGCTCGACCTTTTGATGCAGGCAATTGAAACCCGCAAAAAAAAGGGAAACGATTTTGTCATTGCGCTTGATATGGCAGCAAACTCTTTTTACAACAAAAAAACAAAAACATACGATCTGTATAAGAAAAAACATACGACAGAGCAAATGATTGAGTGGTACGAAAACATTTCTAAACAGTATCCACTTTTTTCTATCGAAGATGGTCTGCACGAAGATGATTGGGATGGATGGGCACAGTTAACACAAAAACTGGGCGCTGACGTACAAATTGTTGCAGACGACTTATTTACCACAAATCAAAAACGCATCGTGCAGGGTTTAGAAAAAGGTGCAGCAAATGCTGTTTTAATTAAACCGAACCAAATTGGCACCATAACAGAGACGCTGCAAGCTATCGCGTTGTGTCATCAACACGAACTGAACACTGTTGCATCACACAGATCTGGTGAAACAGAAGACACGCTTATTGTTGATTTGGCGATTGGCAGCAACACCGGACAAATAAAACTTGGCGGACTGGCACGCGGAGAACGTATTGCAAAATATAACCAACTGCTGCGTATAGAAGATCGACTCAGTCTTTCCATTTTGGAATAACATCAAACCTAAAACATTATGAATATACTCAAAAAAACAATTTATTTTGTGCTGCTCTGCATGCAACCATATTTTTTACAGGCAATGGAAAAAGACTCAACCCAAAAAATTGTTCATGGCAAATGGGAACAGGTTGTGAGAAAAAAAGGAGAAAAAAAAGAAACCCTTTTTGCGCAACTTAGAGAAAATAAAACAGTTGAATCTGTTGTTATGGAAAGCCAAGACAGTCGATCATTTTGGAAAATTCTTGTCACCATAACAAAAAAAGAAAGTGGTGTAGAAAAACTTTTTTTTGACGACAAGCTGTTTAAAAAAAATGGAAGCAAACAATTTCAAGAACCTCCTGAAACTGACGAAGGAATCGAAATAACATTTCCGTATAAGATCAAGCAAAAAAATAATACAACTGGCTACCAACTTTTTTGTAAAGAAGCAGAAGAAAGCGGAAGAGGAATTTTTGTACGGGACTTCTGGGGAATAATTGAAACGTCTACTCTTTCATTTCCGTCGCATGATATTTTTTTTGAGATCAGAAAAACAGAGGAGACAACAAGTCTTTGTTTTTCAATGCCTGGTTTAAAAATTGCAGGCTCACTCCCGGAGACAACGGAGGTTTAGAAATTTATTTTTCTTAGGAATCTTCTAATTTTTTTGAAAAATAGGTGCCTCAACTCCCAGTCCTGTTGACATTTTACCACTCCACCTCCCTGAGTGCCCGACGAAGCTTTAGCGAAGACGGGTGTATCGAAGGGTTCGTATTGCATTGGTCTTTTTCTTTTTTAAAAAAATAAGATTCCAAAAAAATTTTATAAAATAATCTTTAAGACAAATACAATGTGCGCCCTTCGATACACCCGTCTTCGCTAAAGCTTCGTCGGGCACTCAGGGAGGTGGGGAAGGGAAAAAAGTAAAACGGTGAAAAGACTCGTAGAATTTGACAAAAAAACAATAAGATTTAACCAACCAACGGATTATCAAGTTGAGAGAGCAATTTTTTTAACTGTTCATCGCGGTCAACCCTGCCCGAAGAAGCCTTGGCGAAAACGGGCATTAACTCTTGTTCCACTTGTTGTGAATCAGAAGGTTGTTTTTGAACCGGAACATCAACTTTGGCAATCGTAACCGTTTCGAAATCCGGTTCATCTTCTTGTGCTAACAGTGGTTCTGTAACAGGCTCAACAACATTGGTTTTTTCCGGTACCTCAATAGGTCCTCGCCCTTCAATTGCTGCAAGCACCGTACGACGATCATCTTTTTGCAATCGTGGAGCTGGTAGATCATTTTTTGCAAATGAGTCTGCAAATTCTCGCTCTGGAATTCCTTCTGCAGCAAACACATCAATCGCTTTGTCTGTATCCACACCGGTTTTGAAGAACCAACGAGTAATCGGTTCTCGCAGAGTATCAAACAACATTCCCTCGCGCGCATACTCTTTTGCAAGTTTGATGTAATCTTTTGTGTATTTGTCGATACCGCCACGCAAACGTGGTTCGATAATCGTTGGTCGAATAAACACGGTCAGATTATTTTTTACTTTTTCACCAGCACGCCGTTTGAACAACCAACCAATAATCGGAATTTGTCCCAAAATAGGTGTTCTACGCAGACCAACAGTATTGCTAACCTTTATCAAACCACCAAGCGCTAAAATAGATCCGTTTTGTACGTTAGCGTTCGTTATCACTTTTCTGGTTATCTGGTTTGCAGTATCGTTGCCAACCCACTCATCAAAATCAACAGTAACTTGCATATTTACGATCTTGCCGCCTGTAATACGTGGCGTTATAGTAACGGTTAAGTTTGCTTCTTGATCATCTCGAGGAGCAATTGGTGCACCACCGGTACCAATTTTTGCTTTTCCACGAACAAGACGCGTTTCTCCAATGACAACAGTCGCCATCTTGTTATTTGTGGCAACAACATGTGGGTGAGAAAGAATTTTAGTGTTGGAATAGTTTTGCAAAATTTGTAAAAGAGACCAGGCCTCTCCGTTGCAATCACTCAAAGAAATGACAGTGCTTCCAGCTGTTGCAGCATCTAATCCTACAGGCTCCAACGGATCAACAGTGTTTCCATCAGAATCTTTAAAATCGTCATACATTAAGTCAACATGCGTTCCTTCAGTACTATCTGCCACCGCAGGGCCAATTTGTGCGGACTGAAACGTAACACCAGTCTTATCGCACTGCAAAAGATTCGGTAAGTTTAGTGCCGCTGGCGTACGGGTATGAGCCCCAAGTGCTCGTTGATCCCCAACCTCAAGGTCCGCTATCAAAATTTCGATAATAACTTGCGGTTGCGGTTTGTCCAATTGATCGATCAATTTTTTGATCCGTATCCAATCATCATTACTACACGCAATAACAAGCTGGTTGCTTCCGGCATAAGCACGCTGCTCTCCTTTTTCTGCTGAAGGCCGCGGTGTATCGGTTGTTATCCGAACATCCTGAAACACCCGCTCCGGACCAGCAACTCCCCTGATAGCCTTACCAGTTGCCTGACCCGTTGCGCCAGGCTTAGAGGCTCTAATAATGTTGGTGAGCGTTTCTGCAAACGAGTGTGCATCCAAATACTTAAGCTTATAGGTATGTAAAATAGAGTTACCAGAATCAAGTCTTACATCAATGTACTGGAAAATAAAACTGCGAATACGATTAATAGCCTGCCGTGTTCCTAAAATAATAAGCGAGTTTGTTCTGTCTTCTGCAATAATTCTTGTATTTTTTGCAAAATAAGATGCTCTGCTCTTTCCTCGCCACCCAACACCTCGCCGTCCTGGCCTTTGCTGTTCTATCGTAGGAATAATTCCATCACGCTGATTCATAAACAGACTTGCAACTGTATTTGCAGAAGAATGAGTCAGCTTTAGAATTTCTACTTCTTGTTTAAAACCAGCTTTGTCCAGCTCAAGCACAACCTCCATTGCCGCTCTGATGTTACTTGCTTTGTCGATAAGCAGCATGCCGTTTGCATCGGGAAAATAGCGAACAAAATTTTTCGCATCGGTCAGCAACAAACTCAAAATGCTGTGCAACTCACCAGAAGCACTTTCTGGAACCTGAATATTAGAAAGATAGTAAAGATATCGAATTTTTTTATCACTTTCGGGCAATTGATCTGGTGGCACACCAATGTAAATTGGCAGCGGCTCACGAAGTGATGCATTGAGTGTTGCCGGGTCGTCACTTTTTACAATTTTGTAATGATCACCCTCTTTTAAAAGTGAATAGCCTGCAACATCAACAATAGTGTACAAAAGCTTCCATGCTTTTTTTATCGGCAAATCACCAAGACTAAGCGTTATGGCTGAATTAATTGTATGTACACCTGTTGGTAAAATAACGTTCACCCCTCTTGCACGGGCAATTTCGTTAATAACTTCTACAAGCGGTTTGCCTGCAAAATCAATCGGTATAACCTTTTTTTGCTTCTTTTTCTTTTTTGTTTTTTTTTCTGGTTCAGCAACCCGTTCGTCAGAGCTTAGGACGGATCCTGCTGTCTCCGCTTTTGTAAAATCAGGTTCAGGGGGGCCAACTTCATCAAGGGCGCTATTTAATTTTGTATCAAGCACCCGTTCTATTGAAGAGTCAGACTCAAATTCACGTGGGAAAAATTTTTCTTTACAAAAAACACCTGTAAAAGAAAAAAGAACTAGTGAAAAAAATAAAATTAATTTTTGGAGTTTCATGCCATTGCCCCCATCTATATCCTTGCCTTCACTTTAGGTTCTAATGTTGCAACGGTCACCTGCACCTCTATGGTTCCAGGATTCTTTTTTGACTGTACAATTTCTAAATCTTTTGCGTACACTCGCTCATTTTTTTCTATTTTTTCTAGAAACTCTGTCAGTTGCCGCATATCCATGTTGCTTAAACGAATTTTTTCAATCACTTCGTTATATTTAGGACCCACATCAGCAGTAGATAAACTTCTGCTGTCTGCTGTTAAACCTTGTCGGCTCAAAAGGTTGTCTAAAAATTCACCAAGCTTAAATGCTTCTTGCTTTGCGAGAATATCATTGACCTGCTTGCGCTGCAGCTTTACTTTGTTCATCCGTTGCAAAATCGGTTGTACTTCATCCTCCCGAATCTCGTTTACCGACTCAAGTTCATCACGCAAGGAACCAATTCTGCTGAAATGCCAATACAAAATTCCTCCAACAAGCACGCCAATAACAACAAGTAAAACAATGAGGTATTTTAGAAAATCTTTTTTCTCAAGACCTTCTATAAAAAGCCGTAACTTATTTACTAGTTCCATGTTTGCGTTCCTATCATCTTCTGGCAAGCGGTATCTTGATAGTAAAATCTGTGTTTTGGATAGATCCTGTGTATTTAAATAGCTTGGATCGTCGTAGCTCATTTTCAAACACTGTCAGTGACGGAAAATCCGGGACGCGAGCCTTCAGCGTCATTGTACTATCTGCTATAGAAAGTTTTTCTATTTCCAAACCAAGATCTTCCACATCAAGTTGGTGTAGCTCCAAAAGGTATTTTAAAAATTGCAATTTGCTGGTAAACGGCGCCCATATACTTTCTTCTCGTCTGACTTGGCCTTCAGCTTCATCTACAATTTCATCAAACGATTCTTTGTCTTGGTCAATCTTAAAACGTTCTTGCAAAAGCTCTATCACATCTTCTTGCGATGCCTTAATTTCTTGCCGCAGTTTTCTGCTTTGTAAAAAACTATTGGTGATTAAAACAGACAAAACAATAATTAAAAATAAACCTCCTACAACAATCTGTTTGGTCAATAATGAAACATCTCGCTCAACAGACATATGTTTTGGCAAAAGATTAAAATAACTAGTTACAACTGATGGCAACACAAGCCCAAGGCTTGTTAAATGTTCTGTGCTTAGTTTTGCAGTACTTTTTATTTTTATGGAGCTGTCAGAAAACAAACCGTTTACCTGAAATGGCTCACACGAAACAGAACTTTCTGTAGAAAAAAAATCAATTAGGCCAACAACCTTTGAACCTTTGCCGGAAAAAATAAATTTGGAAATTGTTTGCTCCTGATCAGAAACAAACGAGCTTAACGTAAACTGAATCTTTGCCCAAAATATTTTGAGTGCTTCTTGCAATGCATCAACACCCTTTTGATCTGTAAAACCGTTTTTGAGCAACAAATCGTACGCATTTTCTTGGGGTATATCAAGATTTTTACCAACAGCGACAGCAAACTGTTTTACCCCTTGCGGTAACACACGAACTGCCATCAACTGCCCATCGTGCATTAAGGCAACACGAGTAGAATCGTGCCCAATGTCGAGCAATGCGGTTGCACCCTTTAGTTTTTTGTATGCAGGAACAGTGCTGTAAAGACCATACAGCTCAAAAAGATCAACCCCAATTTTTTGCGGGTGCACACCAATCTGTTCAAAAAAAGATATTTGTTCTGCAACAACAGATTTCTGAACAGCAGCAACAATAACTTCTGAACTTCCTTCCTGTGTATTTTCTTTGGTGATAATAAAATCAATCACTGCTTCATCTAACGAAAAAGGTAACAGTGGCTCCACTTCGTAATTAACCACCATTTTAATTTTTTCGTACGTGGTAAAGGGAAGTTTGAGTGTCTTGAAAATAACTTGAGCACCGGGAATTGCAGTATACACTGCATCGTATTTGCCAACTTTCTCTAGAATATTTTTAATTACCTGAGAAACATTCTCGTCATATGGAGTCTCCAAATCTGCAGTAATCATCTCCATAAATGTCTGTTCAACAGTTGCAGTTGTTCCCCGTAAATAAAGTTGTGTTGCAGTTACCTGTGCACTGTCGATATAAAAACCAACAACACGTTTAGCAAACAGATAGTTATTTCCTAGTTTCTCGGGAATGAGCACATCTTTTATCATGAAGGAGTTCCTCCATCTCGGACAACAACGCTCGATGGGTCACTAACAGTTGTTTTGACAAAAAATCTATCAGCAATAGAATCCGGTGAGTCTGCAAGCATTACACCTGCAGCCGTTGGTTTCTTTTTTTTCTTCTTTCTTCTTCTTTTCTTCTTCTTACTCTTTTTCTCTTTCTTTTCTCGTCTAAAAATAAATTTATCCATACGACGAGCATTACCTTCTTTTTTTTCGTCAAAGAAGTTTCTGTCTATAAAGTCTCGTTTGGAGTGAACCTGCCGCATTTGTTTAACCGTTGCTTTGTAGTCTTGGACATGCCCCTTGGTATACATATCTCCTTCTTGCGTAATTTCTGGATCAATAATGCGAGCAGAAATCAAAACCAACAAGTCTTCCTTAACCTCACTCTTTTTTTTGTTTTTAAACAACCAGCCTAAAATTGGAATGCTTCCCAAAACAGGAAGCTTACTAACTCCATCTTCAATTTTATTTTTAATCAAACCACCAAGAGCAAGCACCTCTTTGTCTGCCAAAATCGTTGTGGTATTAATTACTTTTCTTGTTCGAGCTGCAGCTGCCGCCGCCTCTGTCCCTGCAACATCATCACGAAACTCAACAATCTCAATATTCAAATCAAGAATTATCATACCGTCGGAGTTTATCTGTGGTGTTATGATAACTTCAAGCTTTGCGTCTTTATATTCAAACGTTTGAACATCTTGCGTTCCAGAAATGGTTGCAGTTGGAACATTTCTATTTTCACCTAACGAGACGGTTGCCTGTGTTTTGTTGGTTGCAACCAAGAATGGATTAGAAATCACTTGGAGGTTCGTAATGGTTCTTAAAGCATGGAATACGCCCCAAACACCATAAGCGTCATTACCCAATGTAAGAACTGTGTTGCCTGCGGATGCTCCGGTAATCAGATTAACCAGATCACCAAGCAATCGTTTTGTACCAGAGGTTATGGTTTCATGTGGCACAATCGTTTTTGCGATTCCTCCCAAACGAATACCCGATGTTTGGAAGTTAATATTTTTACCAAGCAAACCATCTTTGTGCAGCTCTTCTGAACGTGGACGATTACGCAACTGAGAACCAAGCTCTTTAATGTCACTTATGCCAACCGAAAGAATAAGGATTTCTATGGCAACCTGTGGCTGTGGCGCATCGAGTCGATCGATAATATCTTTTACTTTTAAATAATCCTCGTACTCACCGCGAACAACAAGACGATTACCGACATCTTCTGCAGTAAAGGTCATCGATTTCAAATATTTATCTTTTCCGCGAACCCCACCAACACGCGCCGCACTTGTATCACCTCCAAATTTGACCACCTCGGTCATAATTTTTGCAATCATCTTTGCATCAGCATACTTGAGAGGATGCACATGCAGCGGAGAATAAGAAGCTTCGAGCTCAACGTCGATGTTTTTAACAATAAAGTCTTCAATTCGTTTTATATCCTCTTCTGTACCAAGCAAAATTAAAGAGTTGGTACGCTCTTCTACAATCATTCGGGCATGTTCTGGGAAATATAAAGAGGTTGCGCTTTTGCGCGGACCAAACAATCGTGGTGCTCCTGGACGTTGTTGTTTTTGCGGACCAACTAAATCGTCATACAGCTTTTTAACATCTTTTGCCTCAACACGACGCAGCTTCAATACAGACATTGCTTGCGGCATGTTCACTTTGTCCAATTCACGCACAATACGCATCAAACTTTTAATGTTGTACGAGCTGCCAATGATGAGCATCGCTTTCATTTCTAAAAAGACATTGATATCTTCGGTGCCGCTACCAAGCGCTTGGACAAGATTTACCAATGTTTGCGCAGGCGTATCTTTAATAAAGTAAATAAATCTAATTTTTGTATCGTCATCTGGAAGTAATTCTGAATCGATACCAATAAATGTTGGCAGTGCAGCTCTTCTGTTGCCCGCTTTTTTTACAACAGTATCTGTTCTTACAATACGATAGATTTTTTTATCTGCAGTTGGCACAACAGAAAGATTTGCCATATCCAAAAAGGTAAGAAACAAACTCCACGCCTGTTTTCTAGAAAGTGGTTTATGTGTTTTGAATGATATTTTATTATGTGCAACTCCTTGGCGACCATCTTTTGCCATAGGATTGATTGCGTCATCTGTAATAAACGTAACTTCAAACAGTGATTCAATATACGAAACAAGATTTAACAGATCTGCATTTTCAAAATTAAAAACAATTTCATCCGGTTCAGGCTGATCAGGCTCTTGCTGTATTTCGACTTTTATCTCTTCAATTTTTTTATCTTTTTGTTTTACAACAGGTTCTGGATCTATTTTTGAAATTTGATCGACTGGTAAATCCTCACCCTTAACAAGCTCTTGTGCTTCCTCTTCATCTTTTTCTGTTATAGATTTTTCTTTTTCACTGTCAGGTTCAGTATCTTTTAGATCATCTTTTTTTTCGGGTTGCTCAGAATCTTTTAGTGGTTCTTTCTTGTCCGAAGAAGCCGGAGGCGAAGACGGATCTTTTTCAATCTGCTCGGATTTTTTTTCTAATTCAACTTTTTCCGCAACAGGCTCTACAATGTTTTCTTCGACTAACTCTTCCTCGTCCGAAGAAGCCGTAGGCGTAGACGGATTAGCTGTTTCCACTTCGTTAGTTGCATCAACATTAAACGGAACATCATCGAGCATCTGAGAATAATCAATTAATGTTTTTTGGGGTTTTGATGGTTGCTCCACGGCACGGGAAAGAAGGCCATGGGAACGAGACGTTTTTCGCGTTAAAGACGGAAAGACGGGCTCATCCGCATTAACAGAAAAAGAAGCCATCGCCAAAATGGAGACGGCAATACTTACAATAATGTGACGCACAGTTTTCATATTGGTAACTCAAAAAAATCTAACGTTTCGATTTCTTAGTAGGCTTCCTTCCTCTGCGCAACATGTTTTGTCGTTCTTGCCGACGAATTTCGCGAACTGTTGGCGCAACCTTCTCTTTTTTCTTTAGTAATTTTTCCTGTTCTTGTTGCACGTACCGTGTTGTAACAGGGTGACCAGGACCAGACGGTTTTTTAATGATTGCAAAGTCAGACAAAATATAACGCAATGTGTAGAACTGACCTCTTCTTTGCAATCGCACTAAAATAGTCTCTCCAAGTTCCATTGTGGTCAGTTTTTTGTAAATAGCAAGCCTGTTTCTTGTATCTGTTGCAGGAATACCATTAATGGAAATGATAACATCACCACTTTGCAACCCAAGAACATCCGCTAACGAATCTTGCTCCGTATCACCTACCCGACAACCAAGATTTTTTCCTTTTTGGTACGCGGTTGTTAAATCGAGAATATCAATAAAGTGTGCAAGATTTTTTACTCTCTTTTTAAATTCTTTCAAATAAAGGTGGTATTTATTTTTTGCAACTCTTCTGACAACCGACTTCCAATCGCTTACTACTAAATAGGTAGGATCAGCTTTTGCATCTTCTTCACGTAAATACAAAACTTCTTGCTGACCATTTGAACGAACAAAAATAACTTTGTTTTTAAAAATACGTATGAGCTGCGCATCTTCTATCTTGTCACCAACTTTGTAAACCGCTTCTCGTACATTATCGGCAATGATTGCTTTATTTTTTGTTCCATCACTTACCGACATAATTCCTTTAAGTGTTGCCTGCAATGGATCTAAAAAGGTTGGTTTTTTTTCTTGCGGAACCTCTACAGAAATTGGTTCTGGTGGCGAAGGGAGTGGAACAACATATTTTGGTTCCTCAATTCGACGAACCGGTTTTATGTACGTACCAAACAAATCATTTTCGTAAATTTGTTTTAAATCGACCGTTGCTACTCCATCTCGAATTGGCAAAACAGTCGCTTCTGGTTCTACTTCAGCTCGCTCCGGTATGTCTTCCCGCCAAAAGGCAATAAACAGAAGGGCGCTGATGACCAGCACAAAAAGGACGCTGTTTAAAACCCATAATGGATATCGCATTAAGGAATCCTTTTTTTGACTATCTTCTCACACAATACCGTCTCGGCCAAGAGATTGTCAAGTACCCGTCTTCGCTCCTTCGGAGCTTCGCCGGGCAGGCCCGTCTTTTTCTATATTCAACTTATCTTTAACAAAAAAACTTTAGGCCGGCCCGTCTTCTCAATGGCCAGACCTGGTCACGGAGATGGAACCACTTGCATAATTTCATCAATCAACTGATCTGACGTGACATTTTCCGCTTCCGCCTCATAGGTCAACAAAATTCTATGACGCAAAATAGATGGACACACCGCCTTGACATCATCCGGTGTTACAAAATGTCTTTTTTGTAAAAACGCTCGCGCTTTTGCCGCTTGGAATAACGCAAGTGTTGCCCGTGGAGACGCACCATACTGAACGAATGGTTTTACTTTGTCTGCTTTAAATGTTTCTGGGAATCGTGTTGCAAACACAATGTTGACGATGTACTCAACAACTTTTTCATCAACATATACCTGATCAACTAATTGACGTGCTCTAAAAATATCGTCTTTGCTCAGCACGGTGTTAACCTTTGCTTTTCCTGACCGTCTTCGCACAATTTCTCGCTCGTCCTGCAAACCAGGATATCCAACAGTTAGCTTAAACATAAAACGATCAACCTGAGCTTCTGGCAAACGATACGTTCCTTCTTGTTCAATCGGATTTTGTGTTGCAAACACTAAAAACGGTTCTTCTAGCGTAAATGTGTTTGAACCAATGGTCACCTGATGCTCCTGCATTGCCTCTAATAAAGCAGACTGAACTTTTGCTGGAGCACGATTAATCTCGTCAGCTAAAATTAAGTTCGAAAAAATCGGACCACGTTTTGTTTCAAACTCTTGTGTTTTTGGATTGAAAATTAATGTTCCAATAACATCGGCAGGTAATAAATCTGGAGTAAATTGAATTCGTTGAAAATCTAAACCGAGCGCTTTGGTTACCGTTTTAATCATTGTTGTTTTTGCAACACCGGGCACACCTTCAAGCAAAATATGTCCATCACACAAAATCGCCAGCGCAATAAAAGAGATGATATCTTGCTGGCCAACAATAACTTTAGAAACTTCTACATGCAAACCTTGAAAGCGAAGACTTTCTTCTTTGATTTTTTCTATGATCGATTGCGTAACCGCAGGCGTTGATTTTTGTTTTTCAACAATGTTTGAAGTCGTAGACATTTTTGTTCCTCCCTCTACAAATGCAAAGAATTAGAAACATTATTGTAGCAATACACGGAGATAAACACAATCCGTCTACGCCAAAGGTGGAGTCTATCCTGCCGCGTCCGCCGTAGCTTTAAGCGAAGGGCAGGAAGCAAGTCGAAGGACCGGACAAGAAAGCACTCCCAGAGAGAATCCAAGGCTCAAAAAAAGTTAAAAAACAATAACTAGTTTTCAAAAATACTTTTTCTGTTTTTCTTGAGAAGTTCTTTTTCGTTCTCTAACTTAATATTCAGCTGGTTTATCTTTTCTTGAATTTCATCTGTTTCTTCAGAAAAACGGGGTATCTTTTTTCTTTCTTCTAATTCTTCAATACTAAACAAAATCTTTTGAATAAATGTCCGCGAAACATCTGTTGATATAAAACGATCCGGCCCCCTAGGAAGTATATAACCGACTTCTTCAAGCGGTCTTGATCTAACAAAAAAACCAAAACCTCTTTTCCATTTTTCTATTTCTTTTTTTATCTTACGCCTTTCTTCCCGCTCTCTTTTTTTTAATTTCTTGCGAGCAGAACCTGCATTATCTTCATCAAAAGAAGTTGGACTTTCATCTTCAGAACAAACAAAAGCTGAAGGAATAAATTCGGATTGAGTCCTGCGGTCAGAAATCTCTACAATGGTGTCTAGAACCTTCCATTTATATCCTTCTTCATCTGTAAAAATAGTTCCTAATCCAATCAATTTTCTGGCTGATCCTTCTGGCGATCCACTTGCAAACGTATTTCCTGTAAGAAAAATAAAAACTAAAGCCGCGGCTATCAACATGCGCACAATCCACCCCTTTAAAAAAAATTAGAAGTTTTTATTATTTTCAGGAATCATGGGAGTTTTTTAGTATGCTGTCAACAATTTTTACTTCGGAGCAATCCGTCTTCCCTTCGTCAGGCTCAGGACGCAGCGCTTCCGGCTTCTTTGGACTTCGCTTTTTTTACTTTGGCGCAACTGTTTTTTCGCCAATTCGAGGAAAAACTGGGGCGACCGTTTCTGGGCCACCAATACGAGGGATAGTTGGCGCAACGGTTTCTGGTCCGCCGATTCTTGGAATAGTTGAGGGTGGCGGAGGAGCAAGAACATCTCCTTCTGGCATATCTTTTGGTGCTTCATCGTATACCTTCCTGATTCCTTCTGGCATACCAGCCGAATAACGATACCGGAATACATCGCCTGCAAGATCAACCGCAACAAGGGTACCTGGCGTTACATCCATGTCGATAATCATCCCCTCATGGAGCGTTTCCATTTCTATTTCTTTTTTTAATTCTTTACCATCCCAACGGAACAGTTCAATTTTGGAAACAGAAGCAATCAGATGAAACCAAACGTCAAACTTGGTTGCAACTGCAAACTGATTGATAACATACTGTGGATCAAGCTGTATCTTTGGATCCTCCCACCGAGAATCCGTGTTATTCCAAAAAAAGATCTTACTTTCTTTTATCGACTTACCATTTTTTATTATCTCATACGTTCCGCCGATATACCCAGATCTATCAGAACCTGCATCCGCTTTTTCCCACAACCCTGGCAATGGTTTACCATACGGGTCCCACGCAGAGGTATCTGGGTTCCACTTTTTAATGTGCGTCGCAAAACTACATTTTTTTGTGCCTACGTTTGAACAAGTTTTTATAACTTCTGTATAAAACAGATTGTCAAACCTCGTTGCAGCAATGTTAGAAACTTTTTTATCACCAAACTCATACAACTTTTCTAACTTGTTATTAAGAAATTTAAAAAGCGTTCTTTTGTCTGGAGCCAAAATAAAAATAACACCACCAGGAGATGCAATTAATTTTCCTTCGGTATGGAAATCAAAAGTTTTCTCCTCTACCAAAACAATTTGTTCCCAATCTTTTTTGATATCGTCCCATTTGACCAAATAAAAATCTTTTAACGATTTGTCATCTGTACGCTGCTTGCCTGCAACCGCCCAAATCCCAAATTTATTAATCGCAACCGCCTCCGGTTTTAAGTCACCCTTGTACGGCAACTTTTCTAGTTTTGCCTGCGCAAAAAAACCAAATAAAAGTAATGATAAGAAAATTTTCTTCATGATCTCCCTTTTTTAAAAAAAATTAAAACTTATCTTTGTCGTGTGGGATTTCCGCTTGAATTGGTCCTTCAGATAGACCGCGAATAAATTGATGGATGTACGGATCTTTAGAATCCCATACTGTTTTTGCATCGCATACGGTATGAATTTTTCCTTCGTGCAGCAACGCAATTTTGTCTGCAAACTGAAACATATTTACATCGTGGGTAATAATAATGGAAGTGAGATTTAATTTCTGCTGCGTGTTGTACATCAATTCTTGAATGACTCGCGCAGTGATAGGGTCAAGACCAGTTGTTGGTTCATCGTATAAAATAATTTTTGGATTGGTGATTAATGTACGAGCAAGACCAACTCGTTTACGCATACCGCCAGAAAGTTCCGATGGATATTTGTACAACGTATCTTCAGGAAGTTGCACCATAGAAAGTTTTTCTTTAACAATCGGCAACACTTTTTTTTCTGACTGACCATTTTCTAAAAGTTTGATGCCAATGTTTTCAAAAACATTAAGCGAGTCAAGCAGTGCTGCAAACTGAAACACATACCCAAAATGCTCGAACAATTCGTTCCGCCTGTTTTCAGATAACTGTGTCGTGTCTTCTCCGTTGATAAGCACTTGACCAGACGTTGGTTCAATCAAACCAATAACCTGTTTAAGTAAAACAGATTTTCCTTCACCGGAACGACCAATAATGCAAGTAACAGTTCCTTCTTGCACCTCCAGGTTTACCCCTTTGGTAACCCATTTGCCATCAAATTCTTTTTTAAGATTTTTTAATTCGATTAAATTCTTCCTCACACGCTCTCCAAAAATTTAGTAAGGAAGTAGTTTGCAATTAAAATAATAATCGATGCGGTAACCACACTCGATGTTGTTGATTTACCAACACCACGCGCACCGCCCGTTGTTCTGTATCCCTTGTACGCACCAACCCATGTAAGAATTAATCCAAACGCGCACGATTTTATCAGACCACCGGTGATGTCTTTCATCTCAACATACTCACGTATGGTTCGTATATAATCTTCTGGACTGAGCTCTAGCACGTGCACACTCACAAAATAACCACCGATAATACCGCAAATCATGGTAAATAACGCAAGGAATGGCAAAATAATTGTCCCGGCCAAAATGCGCGGGACTGCAAGGTATTGATATGTGTCAATACGTAACGTCTTGAGTGCATCAATCTGTTCTGTGATGCGCATGGTTCCAATTTCTGCTGTAATCGCAGAACCAGCACGCC